>Ga0306906_1000493_pt1 | contig 14960 bp, 15 predicted proteins | sample AntRauTorcE11897_FD_190405 | JGI IMG/M metagenome (GOLD analysis project Ga0306906, IMG submission 190405) | Saline lake microbial communities from Rauer Islands, Antarctica - Metagenome Torckler E11 #897 (v2) (version 2) | ecosystem: Environmental > Aquatic > Non-marine Saline and Alkaline >...
GCTTTATCATTAAGTAGTTCAAAGTTTGAGGCCAGTGCTTTAATAACTCTATCTGAAGTAAGCTTACCCTGCTCACCCAATTGTTTAAGCTGACCAGTGGTAACACCAAACTCTTCAGCAAGTAGATTCGCAACAGTAGCGTTTGATAATAAAACAGCTCTTAATTCTTGACCTTGTAACCTACCAAGAGAAAGTGCCTGTGAAAGCTGAATAAAAACAGAGCTTGCTTCTTGAGCTGAAGATCCAGATAATCTTAGAGATTGCTGGAGTGCCGTAACAACACCAAGCGTTTGGTCTGAATTTAAGCCAAGACCCTTTGTTGCTATTGCGACTCTGTTATATGCTTCAGCAAAACCCTCAACCGAAGATTTTGTCTTGGCTGCAAGATTAACAATATCTTTAAAAACATTGTTTGCTGTTTCTGCACTTCCTGTAAAAACTTTAATCCTATCTTTCAATAACTGAAAAGCATCTGCACTTCTGACAACTTCTCTGATACCAAAACCAGCAAGAGCAGCCTGGAACACTCTTTTAAGGCCATTCATATTTGATTGAACACTCTTTACAGATCTATTCATTCTACCGAATTGATCTGTAACTCCTTTCAATCCTTGGGCTTGCTTGGTATCAACCACTACCCTTATTGTTCTTGTTTGAGTCGCCATCCTTGTTCTCTCTTGACCTGTGCTTTAAATAGACATCATCCATTAATCTAATTATATACAAAAATTCATCAAAGTCATATTCATTATAGATTTTTGAAAATTCAAAGATTGATGTAAATGGTATCGGGCCACCGTCACTACGACAAGTGCCAAGCTCAAAGAAACAATTTACATAATAATCAAGAGGGCCAAGGTAAGGTTCTTTATCCTTATCCTTGAGCGTTCCCCTCTCCAAAAGATTATAATATAAAGCAAGCTTTGATTCTGACTCTGACCAAACTAAATACCACCTAATCCAGTCGGCTAAGACTTTCCCAGGTCTACAAGCTGCTCTTCTCTATAATTTCCAGCCTCAGTAGCATGAGCGATTAACGCACCTACCAAATCACTGTAACTTGGATCTGTTAATATATCTAAAGCTTGTTGCTTGGAAAATTCAACCAACTCTCCATCAACTTCAACTCCCTTCCAATCTATCAAACAAGACTCAACAAATACCTCTATATAAAGCCTCTCTTCCTTGGACTCGTCCATAGTTCCATTTGCTATCCTGCGAGCATACGGCTTAAGTCTAGCCGCATAGGACTTCTTGAAATCATAATTAGCTCCACCCATTCGCTTAACCTTAAAGGCTAAATCATCTGAGATCTCCATCCAAATTCCATTTGATTCTAAATTTGTGTTTGATTTAAAAAAACGATCTAAGTTTGTTCTCAATTCTATCTCCTTGTCAAATAAACAAAAGCATAAAGCTAAAAAACCACCTTGTCAAAACAAACAAGGTAGTTTAGCAAAAGGAGATTATGAACGATATATAGTTAGTGGCGACTCTCCACCAGATCCAACTTTAGCAACACCAGACATACTAAGGATTACATCTTGATTGATACCAGCACTTGCTGGATCGTCAAAAGAAACTTGAACAGCTGGCATATAGAATCCGTAAAAACCATCAAGATTTTTAAGCATAAACCCAAGAGCAAAAGACGCTTGAGTTAACTTCTTAGCGAGCAGAGCGTAAGAATCATCTGAGAAATAAGCTGACATATTAACTTCTATCTGAGCTGTTCCTGGTGAATAGTCAACAGGAGCAATTTCACCAATACAAGTTTGAGCTGTTAAATTATTATTCAAAGCGATCTCAACAGATTGAATACAAAATGCAGCCTCGTCAAGAGTTCCAACAGCGGAAGATATAAGAAATGGCATATCAACAGAGCCGTTTAAAGAGTTTGAAGTTGCCGCACTATTGATAGTTCTACTATCCGTTATAAAATCACCTGAGATACTTACTGGTTGATAATTATTACCAGAGAAAGAAAAAGATCCATTAATAACCTCACCATATGTAGCAGTAATACTAAAGCCACCAGCGATCATTCCCTTGTATATAATTGCTTTATTTGTTAAATCAAGAAAAGCTTTTTCTATAGAGAAAGAAATTTTTGTAGTACCAATAACAAGTTTATCAGCAACAACAAAGTCTGTTCCACTCCCGACTTCATCAACTAAAGTTCCATCGCCAATATAAGTAATAACTGTTGCAGAGTTTATGGCCGTAACAATTACTTGAGTATTATTTAAAGAATCAGCAAAGCCACCGAGAGTAATTATATCACCAACAACAACATCTACATTAAAGTCTCCAGAGCTTCTTTCGATTGTCTCAGCAGTAATATCTACTTCAAGATCAACCGACACTGGAGTACCTGCAACAAACTCATTAAACATTGCCGACTCGAAGAACTGGTCTATAGCATCTTCTTTTGCAAGTTCAAAACTAATATCACCAGCAACAGTCAAGCCAGTAACAATCTGTCCAGATGAATATCTATCAACTCTTATCTGCTGACTCTCCGTAGTTTCAGGAGATCCAGAAAGTGAATCAGAAGTAAATCGAGCTTGCTCAAAATTACCAACTCCAGGAGTTTCACCATAAACAGTTTCTTTTATAAACGCTACTCTTACAAGATTTGAACTAGACATAATACTCCCTCACTTATTTCTATACTATTATATTGTAAATTAAAAAATCATAAAGATCTATCATAATAATAATTTACTATGATTGATGCAGAAGTAAAACCACCCTCAAACTGCAATGTTGCACTTGATTCAAAATTTGGTGGTGTAACACCCTCAACAACTATACTATTTATCCTTCGACCACGAAACAAGTTCCTTATCTCTTCACATCTTGTCAAGATAGCCGTCTTAGCATTAGACCTTGCTGGCTCAACAACATGAAGAAATATAGAACCAGTCTCTCGATACTTGCCATTAGTATTATTAGCAAATAAAGAAACTGGTAGCTCATCGCTCCCTATGTACTGAATACCAAGCCACTTATCATCATACTCTAATCCAAAATCGGCCAAAAGCTTTTCAAGGTCGTCATACTCTGCGGTCATATCAATTAAATTTTCAGACAAAAGATTATCTTCAATGAATTGCTCTATCTCATCCCTTACATATACACTACTCATTATCTCACCACTCCCAGTTTAGAAACTCTAAAAACAATTGAGGGATAAACATACGGCTTACCAACTCTCCTCTTAGATTGATTCTTTTTTGTATTAGCATAAGAGTTTCTAAAGATCCCATCTGGATCAATCGTAATACCCTTATAGCCGTTTGGAATAAACTCATATTTAACTTGAGAGAAAAATCCCTTAACACTCGATAAAGTTCTTGAGGCTAAGTAGTAAGCACCATTTGGTTTTTTAATAGATCTTCCAAGAGTTTTTTTACTTCGACTTTTTCCTGTTCGGCCCTTTGAAACATTCTTACCTTTGCTTAATCCCCTGGTAGATCTTCTTACTCCACGAAACTCTAACCTTGCCGCATAAGGTGTTACGTTAAGAAATCTTATTTCATTAATCTCACCAATACCATTAACCTTTGTATCTGCAACCAACTTACTAAACTGTTGAAAGTTTTGAGCAACAAGTCTGTTATTAATAAATACGTAGTTTGAATTTCTATAAAGACCAGACCTTGTTGGCGATCTATCTTCTATTGATTTATACACCTGTAACAAAACTTCAAGATCTGAGATTCTTGAATAGTACTCTATCTTACCAAACGATTTTACCTGTTCTTCCTTCTTACCAGAAACTCCATCAATTCTTATTATTGGCTTCTTGTCAAACCCATCTGATTGTTCTTCTCGTAAAACTTGTTTTGCAATAAGTATTTGGGCCAAGCGTATTCGACTAGATAAATCTTTAAGTGTTGTTTGTCCGTTAAGATCCAAATTAAGATCGTAGTTTAACTTAGCACCAGCACCATTATCTTTAACTGAATATTCAAGTTTGAAGGTCATGAGGTTCTAACCCTGTATCCTAATATAGAAGCAATGCCTTCCATTTCATGAACAGAATTTACTGTATAACTTCCACCAAGAGGATCAAGTATCCTGGTATTCTTTTCAAGAGAAGGAAAACCACTTAACTCCAGAAGCTTCTTTGATATAATAAATTCTCTTCCGCTAATAGTTGTTTCTTCAATCCCTTCTAAATTTCTGAAGTAATTAGCTTTTGCGATTTTAAAAGTAACCTTAGTATCAGAGTCAAGATCATGAAGAGTCATGTCACGCCCTTTTAAACCAATTACATAATTAAAAGCAGCCTCAAGATTCACTGACATAACTCTCCTTAATTTCTCCAATCAAAGCTCTCTCGCTTCTGAAGTAATCCAAGACATTTATATAGTTACCAAGCAACATACCAAATTTAGTTTTTCTCTCATTTGCCTGTAAAGAATAATCAAAATCAATGGACATTGTTCCAGGGATGGAAATACGTTGAACATCATTACCAAAACTAACATCTACTCCAGACTTCTTCTTTGAATACCTTTCATTGATTAATGAAAAAACAACGTCTTTTATTTCCAATGGTGTATCATCATATCCAGATTCAAAATCAACTTCGATTCTTGAGTTAAAGCCACTGACAGAAAAATATCCAGATTCAGAAAACCAAGAACAGGGCATACCATTATTTACTCTAAGCAAAGTTCCTATTTTTGGATTAAGCCTATATGTACTAGTAGGTAATATTACAGTCGTATCAATTTCATTAAATGTTGTGATCTCTCTAACGGCTTCAATTGACTGGATCGGAAAATGAAAAAGGAATAACTTTTTCTTCACTTCATCTTCCATAAAGTCTGAATAATAAAAAGTCTGAGTATAAGAACTAGAGAGAAATTTCCGAGAACAATAATTTTCAATAGCAGAAGAAAACAAATTTATCTGTTGAACTAAGAAATCATCATAGCTAGTTGTTGACTCTCCGAGATATGTCTTAACTTCGCTTAAATTAACTAACATAAAAAATCCTTTCTAAACAACTGTTGGAAGTAAATCTGTAATATCTTTTGTATCTGAGTCAGGAACAATAAATGACAACTTACCAGTAGAACCCTTTCTAACGACAACACCACCGCCAAAATTAATAGCTACCTTATAAGATGTCTCCGAAACAAACTGACTAGATCTAACCAATGACAATGAAAAATAACCGTTAGAATCTGTTGTAACAGAAATGGGCTTTGTAGATATAATGTTACTTGTCGCTTCTTTGTAAAAATTTGTTGAACTAAGATTTATTTGAAACTCCATAGAAGCTCCAACTATAGGGCTACCTGTAATGTCTCTTAGATATCCATATACTACACAAGTACTTGCGATAGAAACAATAGCCCCAAAATCATATCCGATCTGTGCTGAAGTTATTTCAGAAGACTCAGTATTTGCAGAAGTAGCCAAAACCCATCTAAAAAAGATCGTAAAATTGCTTCCTAAATTTAGCTGAGAAAGATTATCATTTACCTCTAACTCTGTGTTCGATTGTGCGATTGTTCCATTTGAACTAACCCAACCCGAGCCATCCCAATATAATAGATTCCCATCACACTTGATAATAATCCCATGAGAAGTATTTGTATCGTCAACGATAAGATCGGAGTAGCTTACAAGTTCTTTTACCTGAAGACCCTGAGAAGGTTCTATATAGCCAGTAGGTGAATACTTCTGACCAGTAACAGTGACAGAAACATCGTCAACACTAGACTGAGAATTTGAATCGGTAAAAACAACACTAACAGGAATAGCTGGTGCCCCTGTGACAACTAGATTTGGTAACTGCAAAACGACTGTTGCAATGTCACTAGCCTGTGCATAAGTTCCATTAGAAGCCGCCCAAGAAACTCCATTCCAATAGAGACCACCAACAATGTATTTTGGCAATCCTGTCTCCGTAACAGCGGAAGCGTCAACACTCTGAATTGTTCCAATGCCTGTATATGGGAACAGTGGAAGATCTACCTTTGAAGCTAAATAGATACTGTCAGATATTGCGTAACCAGGAACATAACTAGCTGAATGCTGTGAGCTTGAAAAAACAAGATAATCATCAAAAGAACCTTCCGCTTTTCCATAAATGATAGGACAAGAACCAAGATACAACCTAGTTGTTCCAGTACCTTTAGTCCAAGCTCCAGGGTTATTCGTTCCTAATAAAACACCATCAACAAAAACTCTAACAACACCAACAACAGAATTAATCAAAACCTCAAACTCATATTCTTGGCCAGCAGTAGGCGACCAACCAGCAACAGTGGTAGCCACTGGTATTACGACAACACCAGTACTGTTATATAAAGTGAATCTTAAATTAACACCACTTGGGGAGTGAGTAAGATGAAACCTATCATTACTATTTGATCCGTTATACATAGACAATATGTTAAGATTTTCTGGTGGTGCACCAGTATAATTTGGAGTGTACTTAAATCTATGTGTCGATACAGCTATTTCTGGCCTTGTATAATAAACACCCTGAGTTCCTGTACAAACAAGCTTACCACCAACTAAGGTCGGTGCAGAAACTCCAACACCAGTTAGCGAACCACCAGACTTATGCCAATTTGGATTAAGACTAGATGTAAATTTAACACCCATCAATGAATTTAGCTGAGTCGTATCCTTCTGTCTTACAACACCGCCTGAAAACTCAGCCTTACTATTGTCGTAAGTGAATCCTGTATCATTATTGAAAGACTGAGCGAAAACTTGGCCTGGATTATCTATCAATCCAAGCTTTGCAACAGATCCAGATATCTGAGTATTACTCAGTGTAAAGTTGGCTGCATTATTAAAAAGAACTGTTTGTAATATTGACATAAGAATCCTATTCCCTCTTTGTTTAATTTTATAATATAAATAACGCTTAATCTAATTATAAATAAATTAAGCCCCTCTCCATTCAACTCCATTGTAATAAATAGATTTAGACTCTCCAGCCGCAATGGTAAGAGGACTCACACCTTGATACGTAACATCTACATCACTTGATCCAACCGAGTTATTATTTATTGTAAGGAAGCTTCCTTGAGAAAATTCAGAAATTGATGTGACTATACCAGAGTTAGTTTGTTCAATAATGTCAAAATCTGAAGCACTAATTATTTCGTTTAAGCCAGTAAATGCTATTGCTTTATTCTTTAAAAATCGAACTTCAATGTAGCCAGGATTGTCCACTTCATAAGAGGCAAGATCTGTCACATCGCTAAGTGCGGCCCAATCAGACATCGTTGTTAGTGTTGTCGCTTCTATATTATTTCCGATGAAATTGATTGCTCTACCATTTGCCGATATTAAATTTCCTTCATCATATATCTGAGTGTTGAATATTGAATCCAAAGAAGATAGATCGAGATCTACATCAAGCTTATTGTCAGTTATTGAAACATCAAAGAAGCTGCTTAGAAAATCAACAGAGTCATATTCTCCTAGCTCAACACCTTGGAACAAAGCTGTTGTTAGAGAAGAACCGCCACCACCGCCACCGAGCTTTTGAGAAAAAAGATAATTCATAACAGTAGGAAGTAGTACATCATTAGTCTCTATATATCGACCATCTGTTAACTCAAAGGAAAATGATATTTTGTTTCTTGGCTTGCTATTTAACTTAACTTCTATAATTTCCGCTGCGTCCGATCCATCATTACCTCTTTTCCCACTGAAGCCCTGTACACCTGGTAAACCTTGTGGCCCAATATTCCCTCTTGCACCAACACAACCTACATCACCTTTTTCTCCACGCTCTCCACGCTCTCCTTGGTGTCCAGGTTTTCCCTTTTGACCTCTTGGGCCTTTTTCTCCACGCTCTCCAACTATTTCTCTTTTATCTTCGAGTGTTAGATCAGAGAATTTAAGCCTGAAGGATTCTTTTTCTTTTTCAAAAATTTGAGCTAATGAATCTTCAAAGCTTAAACTCTTAGATTCAAATATCTTGCATAGAATGTTTTCGATGTCCTCTTTGTTTTCCTCGAAGTCGAAACCATGACCAGTTTTTCCCCTAGCACCACTAGGCCCTTGTAACAGTTTCAACTCGCCTGGAGATAAGTCAGATATCTTTAAACTTATTGATTGCTTTTCATCTTCTGTAAGGTCAGAGAATTTTAATGAAAGCTCTTCTCTTTTGGAATTAACGAGCGAGGTGATTATATTTTCAATTTTGGATTTATTTTCTTCAAAGTCAAAGTCTTGACCAGGGTATCCCCTAGGGCCTTTTTGTGACCTGTGAGATAAATTTAATTCAATTTCATTTCTGCACTCTGTAAGCTTATCATTTAATAGCCTATCAAACAGAGCGAGTAGTGTTGTTGTTTCCAATTTAAAACCTACTGCGTATATATAACGAGTTTAGCTTTATTACTTAGCTCTTTTATTCAAATAGTCTAGCACAGCTTCATCAACTTTTTTATTAGAATTTTCTTGTTCTGGTTTTTCTGACTTCTTTATTTGTGAGTCAACAATCTCATCAAGCCTATCAACAGGACTATAATTATTTGTTGCAATGTAATAGCGATCACCACCATCAACTTTTGCCATTCCCTCTTTCTCTCTAATCTCATCTGGAGAAATCGCTGACATTTGAAACATAGCTTTAAAGTAATCAGCCCTAGTCTTCATGTCACCCCTGAAGACGGCATATAAGTCAAGCTCACTTCTTTTTCCACCATGGTTCTCAGAGAGAAGTTTAGAGTCACATTCAGACTCTAAATTTCTGGCCCAAGAATCCAAAGTATCGACAGCGACTTCAAGATTAGCATGTTCAATATTATTATATGTTGCTGCATCACCATCATAAAGTTTTGTTGGCGGTACTCTTAGAAATCTTGCCATTTCAAGAACAGTAAACTTTCTCGACTCCAAAAACTGCATAACATCTGGAGAATAAGTAATTGGTTTATACTTAGCACCCTCTTCAAGAACCGCAGTACCACCTACCTTACGACCACCATGATTCTTATCCCAAGACTCTTTAAGTCTTACAATGGCCTCTTCAGATAAAGAACCTTCTACCTCTAGTACACCAGAAGGCAAACCACCATTAGCATAAAGAGCATTAGCGAATCTATCAGCACCAAGAGCTATTCCAAGAACTTCGTGGCCATAAGCGATTACACCTTGACCAACTATTCCGTCTTTAGTGTAAAAATTTGGAAGATGAAAAATGTCTTCAGGCAACAGAATTGAATCACCATCACCATTAGGATTTCCACCAACAATTCTATAATACAATTGACCGTTATCAGCTCTCATTGGCATAACATGGTCACTAGGTATTGGATACAATGCTACAGGTCTACCAATGGCATCCCTAACGATCTCAGCATATCCGTTACCTTGGACTATTGCAGATTGAACTAAAAATAAACGAAATCTAAATGCGTTCATTTCAGGATTTGGATTAGAGGCTATGAGTTTTGCAACCCTATTCTTTTCACCAGATATAACCTTATTGTCAGGCCCTTTAATATACCAAGGCAATTTTGCCATTTGAGTAGATATATATATAACACCAGAATAAAAAGCAGAAACTTGCATTGCTGATTCTGGTGTAACATGTGTTCCACCAGAGAAACGAAACAAAGATCTACTTGTACTCGGTTGACCAGGTTTATATGTCCTGTTAAGAAATGAAAACATTTTCATTAGCTAGCCTATTTTCCAGATTTCTTTTTTGAATCTGAATCAGATTTTGCTTTCTCTTCGTCTGACTTTTTCTTTGCTTCGGCATCGGATTTTTCTTTTTCTTCAGCTTCCGCTTTTGCCTTTTCCTCGGCTTCGATTTTTGACTTTTCCTCTGCATCTGCTTTTGCTTTTGCTTTTGCATCGGCTTCTTCCTTGTCAGAATAAAGTTCACAACCCCTTTTAAGCCATCTTTTTACAGAAGACTCAGGTTCAATTTTATTGATACCTTTTTTTATAATAACGTCTTCACCCTTTACTCTTACAGTAAAGTCTCTATGAAATATCAATTTAGACATAAAAATCCTTGTCAGTATATTAATAGGGCTTTTTACGGCCCTATTAAATTAAAGTATAACTTCGTAAGCTGGCTTTCTTCTTGGCATGTGACTCTCTGCTTGAACGTCACCAATCCTAGCGTTTGTTAAATCATCAACAACAACCGAGATATAATCAAAACCATTATCTACATCAAGATCTTCAGAATTAACTTCTATCGTAATATATCCAGCTTTATTTGTAAGAGCCGCTTCCGTAACACTAGCTGTTCCTGGAGCAGAAACTCTAGTCGCTACATCATCTGCGTCTAGTTTATAAAAATAATCATTTGCAATAACTAAGTCCTTACTTGTACCAGCTGAAGCAGCATCATGCTGTCTTAGTGTTAAAGGTAAAGCTTCGTTAACTAGAGCAGCACTAACTGTAATGGCAACCTTGTGTGCATTTTTAAGAGAAACCCTAGCTGTCTCTGCATTGTCTATGTCGCCTCTTAGTACAACTTTTTTTGCAATATGTTCTGAAAATAATCCTTCCAACTCAAACTCCTTGTTAAAATTTATTTTTATTTATCTAACCAATTAATTAAAAAATAACCCCTCGCAGGAGGGGAGTAAAATTAAGCTCTATCTTCTAAAGCTACAAACCCAGACATTTGGTAATCACCATACTGAGTAGTAACTGGAGATTTGTACGGACACATACCAGCTACTCTAAATGTAAATTTAAAAGCCGTTAAGTCTCTGTCAAAATAAACATGAGTAGAGATAGCTTGTTGAACACCAGAAGATTTCAAAGCAGAAATATAGTAATTCATATTTGCTAAAATAATATCTCCTCTATCTCCGATTTGCGGCATAGCACCCATCATATAAATGATCGGCTTACCAAGAAGCATGTCAAACGGTTGAGCAGCAGCGTTTGGAAATTGACCACCATTCATGTAAATAGGATTATTATTATCATCTTTTAAAAGTCTTAGCTTTTCTTTTGCTTGAGCATGTGCAATCCAAACACCAGCACCCATTAGTCTAGCATCCATCTTTGCCAAGTTATTATAAACAAGAGTGTCGGCAGCTTGCCCAACTTCTTTCTCTACATTTATAGTAAAATCAGAATTTAGAATACCTTGTGGTCTACCAGCACCAGAGCCATTAATAATTGCATGGTTCACTTTGTGCATAATAGCTTCTGGAGCCATCATATTAATCCAAGACTGAAGAGCAGAAGCATCATCAAGAAGTTCATCTGAAACTGGAACAATCGCAGTTAACTTATGAAGTCTCCAAGTACTTAGACCAAACTTATCCTTGCTTTCTGCATAAGTAACACCTTCACCTTCCCAATATGCTTGAATACCATTTCCATCCCAAGGAGCAGTTTCATTAGTTGGTAAAACTAAATGATTAGAACTTGTTTGGAATTGACGAGTTCTTGCAAGAAGAGATTCATCACCCTCAACTTTCTTCTGAATTTCTGATCTGAAGTCTTCAGGGATTAAGAATCCACCATCTTCACCATTTTTTTCAAAAGCTGTGTTTTTAAAGTTTGGATGAAATTCACCATTAGCCGCATTAACAACAGCCTTGAAGAAATCTCCAGAAGCGCTAAAACCACCAGTTTTAATTGTCTTTGCTTTATTTGTAATATCCATTGCTGGAGTAGTAACCTTATTTATAGTTGGAGCAACTTGTCTTTGACCTTGAGTAGAAAGATTTAAAACATTTTCAATCTTCTCTTTAGCTTCAACCTTGTTTTTAAGAGTTCCATACTCATCATTAAGATCGTTAATTTCTTTTACTTGAGCTTCTGTATAATCTTCAACATTCTTAAACGCATTTAAGCTGTCTACAATTTTTCCTAGCCTTTCTCTCATTTCTTTAAGTGTCATTTCTTACTCCTTGACTTTGTTTTAATATTAAAAAGAGGTCGCTACGTATTAACGAGCTAGAAAACCCTCAATATCTTTTGTTAAATTATTAACTTTTTCTTTTATGTTGTCACTATAATTAATGGATGGTTTATTTTTCATCCACGTAGCATTTTGCAACAAAGTCTCCATTGAAGATGATGCAGCAAAACGAACAGACTCACCAAGGTTAACAATCTCATCTGCAAAACCATTAGAGATCGCATCTTCTGGCATAAACCAAGTTTCTTTTTCAATCATATTTTGAAGCTCAAAATAGTCAAGACCTGTTCTATTTCTATATGCTTTTATAAGTTGGTTCTCTATTGAATCTAGTCTTTCAATCATAGCCGTCAAATCTTTAGAGTTACCAGCTACCCCGACCATTGGCTTATGAATCATTATCTGAGAAGTTTCACCCATAAATATTTTATCACCAGCAAGAGCAATTAAAGAAGCTATGCTCGCAGCCATCCCATCAATGTAAACATGAATCTCAGCCTTGTGTTGTTTAAGCCTATTGTAAATAGTATACCCTTCAAACACATCACCACCAGGTGAGTTTATTCTAACTTCAATCAGATTTACTGTATCTGGAACAGCATTTAGTTCATCAGTAAAAGACTTAGCAGAAACTCCATCACCCCAAAAGCTTTCTCCGATCTCATCGTAGATAATAATTTCAGCTTTAGTTTTAGATATATTTCTTATCTTAAACTCTCTACCACTCTTTTCCAAATCAATAAGTTTAGCCATAAAACACCTTTATGTATATTTAATCAGAATTAACCCAAACCATCAATATAAATTAAATTTATTAATCAACACTACTTGTCAAAACATCAAAGAACTATAAGCCCTCGCTTCTCGTATACAGACTCTTTAAACTCATCACCAACATATCCAGCCAAGGCCATTATTGTAGAAATGGCACAATCTATCTTCAATTTATCATTTTCTTTTCTTGGGAAAACATTATCATTAGCGTCCGTCTTTGCAACAACATTTCCGAGACACCACCTTAAAACTTCATTGCCACTATGAACAGCTCTCTTTTCTCTTATTATCGCATCTAGCTTTTTCATTGGCTCGGAAAGGTTCGCTGTATTCATCCTAAACTCAATAACATTAATTCTCTCCATAGACATTCTCTGTGCAAATTCAGTAGCATTCCAGGGATCATACATAACACCCTTGAACTTATATTTTTTCGACATTTCTAAAAAATAAGTTTGTAATTTGGGATAATTTATAGCCTCTCCAGGAGTCATAATTAAATCACCCCGATCAACCCACTTCAAGTAACTATCATTCTGAGAAGTCCTAGCTGTATCTTCAGGAATAAAACTATCTGTAAAAATATGATATTTATTATCTTCTTTAAAAATATATGTGAAAGAAGTCAGATCGACCTTACTTGCAAGGTCAATAGCAACCCAACAAGAAGCTCCTTTAAATTTATCCATAGTCAAAGATTTAACAGCACACTCATCCCATCTTGTTATGTTAAAATATGGTGATAAAGAACTAACCCAAACATTTAAGTGCTTTACAATAAAATTATTAAGAGCATCTGGTGTTTCTTTAGCTTTCTTTGCTTTTGATTTAAAATTTATAGGATCAACCGATACACCCCAGCCAGGATTACATTTTCTCCAAGTATCTTCGCACCAAAGATCATCACCAACATAATCTTCTGTCTTCTCATCTATCGTATAAATTATTGAGAAAAATGTTTCATCCTCAACCTGTCCAAGGCATATTTTTTTAGCATAAGCACTTTGAGAATATCCAATACCACCATTATCAAAACCAGCAGTTGTTATTACCAATAACTGTGAGTCAGACCTCTTAGACATGGCAGAATCAATAACATCAAAAACAAGCCTATTCCTATGAGCATGTAACTCATCAATAACGGCGAGTTTTGGCTGTAAACCATCGAGAGTATTTGAGTCAGAAGACAATGCTTTAAATTCAGATCCAGAAGATTCATGAACGATTTCCTTGGCCCTAACAACCGTTCCTGTTTGCTTAAGAAAAGACTTATTTTTTCTGGCCATCAACATCGCAGCTTTTAAAACAATAGCCGCCTGATCCCTACCAGTGGCCGCAGAATAAATCTCATTACCAATTGGATTATCCAAAGATAAGTCAAACAGGCCAGCCTGAGAAGCCATCGTAGACTTAGCATTTCCTCTTGGAACTTCAACATGTATAGTTCTAAATCTAACTTCCTGAGTTTCTTTATTAACAAAACCTTTAACATTCATAAAAATAAAGTTTTGCCAAGGCTCATAAACAATATAGGGATACTTCCACTTACCCTTAACATGCTTAAACTTTTGTACAAGCCTCAAATATCTCTCTGCTCTATCTGGATCAAAATAAAAGTGACAGTCTTTCGATTCTTTTGAAGTTTTAAGATCTGATAGAAATCTCTGACAAGCACCAACTACAAATCGACAAGCAACCAAATCGCCAGCAACAACATCAAGTGCATATTTATAACCCGAACTACAGTAAGGGTATTTCTCAAGATCAAACATTTATTTTTATTTCCACTCACCTTCGTTATCATCGGGCTTCATAGTAGTATCCTTATCTAATACTATACCAAGCAATCTTGAATATTGGCGAATTTCTGAAAGAAGCTTTTGTCGTTCAGTAAATTCAGGATGAGTTTTAATTTGAGTACCATGCCGACCTTCAGCTATATAAGAATAAGTTCCCTCTCTATCATGATAGTCATTAAGAAAAAAAGTCATGCGATCATACTCAACATAAAGATTACAAAGAACTTCAAAGTTCTTTAAATGACTTTCATTAAAGTTATCTCTATCTACAATGATCTGAAGAAAATTAGTCCAATACTTCTTGAATTCTTTTCTCTTTACAGGAGACTTATATTTGTTCAATAATTGTTTTATCTCATCTTTTGTCATTAAACATTTCCCTTCAAATTAACATGGTGGTGAAAAATATATTTTTATTTTCTACCTATTAACGTCTTATGTCATGGTGAATCGCTTCAAACTAACAGGCTTCACGAAACTTCGCC
>Ga0306906_1000499_pt1 | contig 14905 bp, 14 predicted proteins | sample AntRauTorcE11897_FD_190405 | JGI IMG/M metagenome (GOLD analysis project Ga0306906, IMG submission 190405) | Saline lake microbial communities from Rauer Islands, Antarctica - Metagenome Torckler E11 #897 (v2) (version 2) | ecosystem: Environmental > Aquatic > Non-marine Saline and Alkaline >...
CATGTAAGGGGGATGTTGGGGGTGATATTCTTTGCGGTGGCGGAATTCAAACGGCAGGAAACGCGGGGACTTCTATTCAATGCTCTGGCGGAATTCAAATAGCAGGAAACGCGGGAATTTACATTCGATGCAATACCGGAACTCAAACGGCAGGCAACGCGGGGACTTCTATTGAATGCAATACCGGAACTCAAACGGCAGGCAACGCGGGGACTCATATTTATTGCTCTGGCGGAACTCAAATAGCAGGTAACGCGGGGACTTTTATTCTTTGCAATGGCGGAGGAACTCAGACAGCAGGAAACGCGGGGATTTCTATTCAATGCTCTGGCGGAACTCAGACAGCAGGAAACGCGGGGACTTCTATTCAATGCGATGGCGGAACTCAGACAGCAGGAAACGCGGAGACGTTTATTTATTGCAATGGCGGAACTCAGACAATCAATAACGCCAACACTTCATACGATGGAACTATTCACCCTCCAATCTACTTATCTGACGCAGGTTCACTAATCATAAATAATTCCCGAATCGAATCCACCGAATCAGGCGCGGAAGTAGTTGAGTTTGACGCAAGCTGGTCTGGCACATTCATCGCCAACAATTGTGGGTTTGTAAACACCACGGCATCGTCTAAGGGTATCTCCTACGGGGCTACTAGTGATCGCAACATCCAGCTCAAGAACTGCACCATCATCACAGGCGCAGGTGGCGTATCAATCGACGCACCATCGGCACAGACAGTATACATCCAAGGCGTGTTGAATACCACACATGCCCTCGACGCCGATATTGATTGGTTCGGTATGGACCCAATAATCGACCCAGGTTTTAACTTTTAATTTGGCATGTTTAATCTTTTTAACATTATAACACACCACTATGGCCACTAAAAACTTTGTTCTGTCTCGTAACGCAGACGCTAAATACCTCACTGCTGCTAACAAGAAAGAACTGTTAGAATCATTAGATGCTGTCTCTGTTACAGTTGCCAATCCATCTGGTCAAGGTAAAAATACAAGTTGTTTCATGAATGGTATTTTAGAAAATAAAGAATTTATAATTAACTATAATCAAGGCAATGAAATTATCTATGATGGGTTAGAAAAATCTATAAATTCTTTACCATCTAAAAAAAATTGATGAATATCTTACTGAACAAATTTTAAAATTTATCCGCAATATTCAATAACATATGCCAATCGTAACCCCATTTAATAGAGAAATAATTAATTCCGATGTAGATTTATATATGGAGGGATTAATCGATGAAGAGCCAGTTGTTAAAACAAAAATAAGACGTTAGGTAAAAATATTCAACAAGAAAAAAGAAAAAATAATCACTATTATAATGGATATCAAATGAAGTCATACGTTGGTGATGGTGGAAGTGATTACTATGCATGGAAAAAACGCGCAGTTGTTCATGAAGGCGAATATCAGCACAGGCTACACCGTGACACCCGCCGATTTCTCAGCCTATCCAAACTTCACCACCCTGAACTATTTAATCGGTGATGATGGGACAGGTAACAAATCTTTGTGGGTTGAGAATGGCACATTTGGTGGGAAAATGAGCTACCGTATCAAAGGGGGGCTGCCATCAGGGGCAGATAGACTCCTTTACTGGGATACGTCCTTTGTTGTCTGGCGCGTCGATGATGACTTCGGCAGCATCGAAGATTCCTCTGCTAACGACGTGGCCACTCCAGACCTAGCGACCTTTGGCATTTACACCTTTACCACGCCTTAACCTATGACACATACCCTTAAACCAGACTCTCAGGCTGATCGAAGTCGAAGCCACCGCCACAGGCGGGAGTCTCCACCCCCTACACACTCACCGAGGCCGACTTCTCAGCATACCCTAACTACGCCTAATTACAGCACCTTTTTATAATCGCAGCTACGTTTAATTTATAAATCATAACCATTTTTATAAATAATTAAAATGCAATCTAAAAAACAAATTTCAATCCTTCTAAAAAACATTTCTGATGGTGATTATGCAAAAGCCAAAGGTAATGTAAAAGCCATCGTTGAATCTAAAATCAGCGATAGAATTAAAGTCTTAAACTCTTCAACAAAACAAAACTAATATGGACATCGAACAACTATTAAAAGAAGCAACAAAGGATACTCTGTCAGAAGAAAACCTTACTAAAATTGTGGAAGCTATTGATTTAAAAGCGCAAGAGCTTGTTAAAGAGAGCGCATCTAAGAATGATCTTAAACTTGAATCAGCCCTTGCTAAACAAGATTCTGATTATGCTGGTAAACTTAAGAAACTTCTTGAACATATTGACGTAGATCATACTAAGAAAATGAAAATGCTTGTTGAAGGTATGGATAAAAAAAATACCAAAGCCCTTCGTCAACTTATTGGTAAGTATAAAACTGCCTATGTAACTGAATCTAAAAAGTTCAAAGATGACCTCGTAAATAAGGTTGATAAATATTTTGATATTGTTGTTGAAGAACAAATCCCTAAACAAGAACTTACAAAGGCTGTTGAAAACACACGCTCTCGTCAGCTTCTTGAACAAATCGGTAAGATCATAGGTATGGATAAGGTAAATCAAACCCAAATCGTCCGTGAAGGTATCATGGATGCAAAGAAAACAATTTCTAAACAAGTAGAAGAACTTGCTCAACTTAAGAAAGAACGTAAAGAACTTCTTATTGAAAAGGTAAGTGTCTATCGTTCACAGTTAATTGAAGAAAAGTCCCAAGGTCTTCCAAAGGTTAAGAAAGAATATTTAAAGCGCGTTCTTGCTAACAAACCAATTGATTTCATTAAAGAAAATTTTGATTACACTCTTCAATTTTTTGATGAAAATGAAAATGAAACTAATGAGCGTTTAGAAGCATCTGCTCGTAGTAAGACTAAAGTAATTAGTGAAGGTATTGATCGTCAAATTCAAAAACCAGAAGAACGGGTTATTGTTGAACATGCAGATCAATATATGGAAGGTCTCGAAAATTGGGGCAACTATTAAAAAAATATAGAGAATTTTATAAATAATTATATAACGAGTTAATCGTTAGTAAATTTTAAGTATTAAATGAGGTAACACACCTGAGTTAAGTAAGGCAAAAGAAACAAATTAAACAAAAACAATTAAAAGAAAAATAAATATTATGAATAAACCAAACAACGCTTATATTGACAAAGGACGTGCAAACACCCTTTTGTCAAAGTGGGGAAAAGTTCTTGACTTCAGTTCGGAACGGGTTAAACCAATTGTAGAAAGTAATTTGCGCCTAAATACTGCTATGCTTCTTGAAAATCAAGAGCAATGGTGTGTTGAAAATGGTCATAGTCCAAGAGTCATCAATGAAGATGCCAATTCTGTTGGTGGTGGTGCTTATGGTCCAAATGCTGGCGCAGGTCTCGGTTCTAATGGTGCAACTCAATTCTCCTCAGACTCGTATGCTACAGGTGACGCTCGTCTCCCTAAAGTATTAATTCCGATGATTCGTAGAACGTTCCCAGAACTTATTACGAATGAAATCGTTGGTGTCCAGCCTATGTCTGGCCCTGTCGGACTCGCGTTCGCACTACGTTACAGATATGAATCTGATTCACTTGGTGGTAATAGTTCTGACTCGCGCCCAAGCAACTACTCTTCTTATGCTGATGAAAAAGAAGTTGGTTACAACGATCTTGATACTCGTTTCACAGGGACATCTTCGGGTGAACTTAGTGGTAATGCAGATTTCAATATGGTTGGTCAAGACCAAGGTGTTGCTGATCTACTTAAAAGCTTCGAGCTTAATGATCAAATTCCTCAAATGGTTATCTCTTTCGAGAAGACTGCCGTTGAAGCTGGAACTCGTCGTTTAGCAGCTAAGTGGTCTGTAGAACTAGAACAAGACGTTCGTGCCATGAATGGTATTGACATTGATAACGAAATGACTAATGCTATGTCTTACGAGATTCAAGCAGAAATCGACCGTGAAATGATCATGCGTATGGTTCAAACTTGCTTAACTGCTGGGCGTGGTAAGGGTTATTCCATCTGGGAACCTGCATCTGCTGACGCACGTTGGACTGGTGAGCGTAATGTTCACTTCTATCAAAAGATTCTTGTTGAATCAAATCGTATTGCTATCCGCAATCGTCGTGGTGCTGCCAACTTCATTGTTGCAACTCCATCGGTTTGTGCTATGATCGAGCATCTTCCTCAGTTCCAATTCTTGCCAGTTCAAGGTAATGTAAATACTCAACCTGTTGGGATTGCAAAACTTGGAACACTCGCTGGACGTTTTAACGTTTATCGTGACACAAGAACTGAAGCTCAGTATCATGCTGGAACACGCGATGCTAATACTGCTGTCGATTATGCACTTCTTGGCTATAAAGGCCCTGAATTCTTCGACACTGGGATCATTTATTGCCCATATATCCCTGTTATGATTCAACGCACAATCGATCCAGTTCGTTTCAACCCAATTACGGGACTAATGACCCGTTACGGCGTTGTTGACCACCTGTTTGGTAGTGCATTGTTCTATCATGCGATTATCGTCAAGAACCTTAATAAAGCGTTCGAACCAGGCCAAACCAGCGTGTTCATGACCGAAGATCTATACGTGTAGTGACTATTATGAAAAAAGCAATCTCAAAGTATTTCTTAATTGAAATGGATGAGATAGAGGGGTTTGCAGTGACCCCAAAATTTTTAAAAATTTAAAGAAATGATATTTTTCTATATTATTTCATACTGTAACCATTAAGGAATAGTTACATAACTTCTTAAACCCCACCTAAATAGGTGGGGTTTATTTTTTGTGTAATTTTCAATAAAAAACTTGACAATTTTACCTCTTTAGTATAAATATATAAAAAGGTGAAAAAAATAACAACAAAAACATTCATTGAGAGGGCAAATGCTGTCCATGGTGATAGATATGATTATTCTAAAGCTATCTATATATCAAGTAAGGATCATGTTAAAATAATATGTCCAGAACATGGGGTATTTGAAAAAGCTCCAAATAAGCATTTATCCCAAAAGCAGGGTTGCCCTAAATGTTCTAGTAAGAAATTAACCGACAGTGATTTTATCAAAGCCGCTAAGGGGATACATAATAATAAATACGATTACAAATTAGTTAAATACAAATCCAATTCAACAAAAGTTAAAATAATATGCCCACACCACGGAGTATTTGAAAAAACCTACATTAACCATATAACAAATAAACAAGGATGCCCACATTGTTCAAATGAGGAATTATCAGAAAGATATACAATATCTCAAAATGTTATTCTCAAAAGATTTAGTGATGTATATGGCGATAGATATGATTATTCTAAAGTTTATTATACGGGGATGCATGAGAAGGTTACTATCATAAGTAAAGAATATGGAGAATTTGAACAAACTCCATTTAACCATTTGCGTGGATATGGGTATTCGAAGGAATCTATTAAGGTTAGGGATTTAGATACATTTATTAAAAAATCTAAAGACATATTCGGTGATAATTTTATATATGATAATTTTATATATACTGGGATATTTAATAAGAGTTACTTAACATGTAAGAAGCATGATCATAGATTTTTAACATCCGCAAACACCCATTTGTATGCCAAGCATGGGGGGTGCTCAAAATGTTTAGAAGATGAGAAACGAATATCGTTTAGTGATTTTATTAAATCATGTGAAGAAACACATAAAAATTTTTACGATTATTCACTAGTTAAAGAAGATGTATATGATGGTATAACTAGAACAAAAATAGATATAGTATGCCCGAATCATGGTGTATTTAACCAATCAATTTTTGATCATTATACCATGGGCAACGGGTGTCCAAAGTGTGGGAATAAAAAATCTCGGTTAGAGGATTATATAGAAAGTATATTGATTAGATATAATGTGAATTACACTCAACATAAATTAGGGTTGATTTCACCATTTGAGTTAGATTTTTACTTACCTGATTATAATATAGCCATAGAAGTTAATGGGCTTAGGTATCATACGGAGCATATAGGAAAGAAAGGTAGGCAATATCACTTAAATAAATCTAAGATGTGTGAAAACATTGGTATAAAATTAATACATATATTTGAGGATGAAATAGTCCATAAGCCTAAGATAGTTTTGAATAGGTTACGGAGTATTTTGAATAAGAAAACAAACAAACTATATGCACGAAAATGTGAAGTTAGGGTGATTGAGTCTGGCGTAAAATCGTCATTTTTAGAAAAATACCATTTACAGGGTGATGATAATTCTAGCATCCACTTAGGTTTATTTTATAAAAATAAATTAGTTTCGGTGATGACATTTGGACATGTATATGGTGAATCTAATTGTTTAATGAATACTAAGGGGGGATATGATTTAAAAAGATTTTGTGGGATATTTAATTTTTATGTTATTGGTGGGGCATCTAAGCTACTTAAATTTTTTGAAAGAAATTATACACCAAATACAATCATTTCCTATGCTGATAAAAAATGGTCAGATGGAGATTTATATTTTAAAATGGGCTTTGGCCATATTAGAACTAACCCCCCAAATTACCGAGTAACTACTGGGAAGTGTCCGTATAAATCGTATCATAAAAAGTTATTCCAGAGGAGTAGGCTTGAAAAGAAATTAGATAATTATGATGAAACTTTGTCAGAGTGGGAGAATCTTAAAAATAATAAGTATGACAGGATTTGGGATTGTGGGTTAATGGTATTTGAAAAAAAACTTGACAATTTCACATATTTACTATAATATACCTCAAATATGAATACTACAAGCCAAAACGTAACATGCAAAACCTGCAAACATTTCTTCGACCCAGCGTTTGGATTTCCAATGTGTCGAAGATTAAAAACCGATACAACAAAAGATTCCAAGCCTAAAACACCAACTTGTTATGAAGGAAAGTGAAAATAAATTAGATAAACTAATTAGATAAACTAATTAGATAAACTAATTAGATAATTGACTTCAATTAGGGATGAAATGGGTTCGCATCATAATATGGATGGTGAATTACGATTCTATGTTGATGGTGCGGAAATAAATTTTAAAAATGTTGACAACGCTTAATAATTATATTCTAATTCACTTATGAACAGAAAAATTGCACTCGAAATTCTTAATAATCAATACACTAAAGGTATTTTTAGGATTCTAACTATCGCTGACGATGAATATGCCAATACTGGCGAACCATTTATTAGTGACGCTGAATATGATGCGTTACGTTTAATTGCTAAAAATATTGATCCTAATAACTCATATTTTATGGGTATTGGGTCAGCAGTTCGCACAGCTAAGCAAAAGTTGCCATATACTATGGGTAGTTTGGATCAAGTTCAAGTTGGCGATATCCAAAAGTGGGTAAAATCTAAGAAATTAGAAAATGAAGAGATTACTATCACTGATAAGATGGATGGTATATCCGTATTGCTCGTATATGGCGACACAGGGGCTTTACAAATTGCGTTGACACGTGGGGATGGATATGAGGGGCAAGACATCACGCGGCACGTTAAACAGATTTCATCACTACCTAAGTATATCGGAAGAAAGATGACAGTTCGCGCTGAAATTGAATTTTCTAATACAAATTTTGAAGTTGTTAAAAAAATTGTAACACGTAAAGATGGGTCTGAATACAGGAATCCTAGAAACTGTATGGCGGGATTGATGAATCAAGAATCTGTAGATACTAAAGCTCTTAAATTGATGGATGTATTTGCATATGATATTATGGGCGAAGCCATGGATAAATATGATCAATTATCTTTATTATCTAAATTAGGGTTTACAGCTGTTGAATTCACAACTGTCAAGGGTAGCGATCTAACTGATACATTTTTAAATGAGTATATCAGTCGTCGCAAACGAGCACTTGATATTGATATTGACGGTATTGTTATTGATATTGATGATCAAACCATTCGTTCGACATTTGAATCAAGTAAAACCACAGATTCTATCAATCCCCCATACTCTATTAAATATAAAGTAATAGATGATTCTAATTATCATCTCGCTACAGTTGAGGGTGTTGAATGGAATCTTTCTAAACACGGTAAGGCAAAACCTCGTATTAAATTAGGGCCATTTGATTTAGGTGGAGTAACTATTGAATATACTACTGGTTTCAACGCTAAATATATTAAGGATAATAATATTGGTAAAGGAACTGTTGTAAATATGACCCGCAGTGGCGATGTTATCCCATATATACTTAATGTAGTAACTTCGACAGTTGCTGATATGCCAAAAGATATATGGAATTATACGTGGAATGGAGCATATGTTGATTTAGAATTGATTAATTCTGACGGTAATTTAGATGTAATCGTTAAACAAATCGTATCATGGGCGACATCCTTAGATATTCCAAATCTTAAGGAAGGTTCAGTTATTGAATTGGTTAATAAAGGATATATTACGCCTGATATGATTGTTAATATGGATGAAGGCGGTCTAGTTGATATTATTGGTAAGAATGGTGAGAAGATTTATGACGGCATTCGTGAAAAGCTTACGCTAATCCCTATTGAAAAGCTTGCTGGTAGTTATCCATCATTTGGAATTGGTATTGGGGTTCGTAAATTTAAGAAGTTGCAAAAGCATTTAGTTGCACATAATAAACCAACTGCATTAATTGATGGAACGCTTACATATGGTGATATTGTTGGCGCAGAAGGGTATGATACTAAGAGTGCTGATATTGTGATGGAAGGGTATAATGAGTTTATTGCATATTTAGAGTTGATCAAGGATAAGTATTCAATCATTACAGCTTCACAAGTATCATCTGAGTCTAAGTTTAAAGATCAAAAGATTTGTTTCACAGGCTTCCGTAATAAAGAGTGGGAGGCAATCGTTGAAGAAAATGGTGGTGAGATTGCTAGTGGAGTAACCAAGAATACAACAATATTGGTTACTAAAGATACAACATCGACTGGAAGTAAAATAACAAAAGCACAAGCGTTGGGTATTGAAATTATTTCTCAAGAAGAGTTTGGAAAAACAGTTGACAAGTAATATAATATCCATATAATACAAATTATGAATGAAGAACGCGCACAGTTTAAACATGACAAACAATTACCTGCCCCTGATGTGAAAAAGGGTAAGAGGGGTAAGAACGCTGGTAAAAAACCTTGGACAATTGAAGTCAGTTGGCGCGATGATGCTATTTTTTATAGACGGTGGAGTGAAAAAACTGGGATAGATGGCAAATGGGTTGAGCATGTCAGCGAACCTATGAATCTTGAAGAATATACAGCTTATAATAAGAAAAATGGAGATTGGGGATTTGATATGTGGTGTGGATGGTTTGGAAATTATAAAAATGAACGCGCTGCAATGTCGGCATGGGAATCACATAAATTAAAATGGTATCTATATAAAAAAGACGAACGGAAGGTCTATACATTAATTAATAAACAAACGGGAGAAGAAAGAATACTAAAATAGTATATTTTTAATAAATAATTACATGACAACTAAAAAGAAACCAACTAAAAAGAAAACAACTCGCAAGTATAATAAAGTAACCCCTACAGTTAAAAAAGAGGAAGAAGTAATTGATCCTGTAGAAGAAACAATTGATCCTGTAGTGGAGACTGTAGAAGAAGTAATTGATCCTGTAGAAGAAACAATTGATCCATCAGTTGTGATTTCTACATCACAAGTTGAACTAAATGCTAAAGCAACTAGAGAAAAACGCAGACGCAGACTTTTAGGATTTTAATTCAATTATTTTAGAATAGTTGAATTAACCTTAACGTATTAACCATCAAGGACTTATGAATTATCATATTCATAAGTCCTTTTTCATGAACGGGTTATACTTCACTCGGTTAATTAGTAAATAATTAAACCCGAATATGGTTGCGATTATGTAATAATTCTGGTATAATAACAATTAACAATTAACAAATAACAAAATATGAGCATTAAAGCATTATCTGATTATACATTTTACAGTAGATATTCACAATACAACGACGTAGAGAAACGTAGAGAAACGTGGGGCGAGGCTGTAACTAGATTATTCGATATGCATAGAGAAAAATATTCAAAACAAATTGAAACTAACCCAGAGTTGACGGGTTTGATAAATTTTGCAGAAACCCAACAAAAGAAAAAACGTGTATTAGCTTCTCAACGTAGCTTACAGTTTGCAAGTGCGCCTATTCTTAAACATAACTTAAAGATGTTTAATTGTCTATATACATATATAGACAGGGGGCGCGTATTTCAAGAAATGATGTATTCATTACTATGTGGGTGTGGTGTTGGGTTTTCTGTCCAAACCCAACATATAGCTAAATTAGGCGAATTACATTCATGGGAAGATCGGGTTAATAGCCAAAAAAATAAATCACAAAAGGTTTTTGTGATTGAAGATTCAATTGAAGGGTGGGCAGATGCTGTGGGTGTATTAGTGTCATCATGGTTTAAAAAATCATGGGGTGAGTTTGATAGATATAACGGTGAACCCGTTATTTTTGATTATTCTAAGATTCGCGCAGAGGGGGAGTTAATTGCAAATAGGTTTAAGGCTCCAGGACATTTGGGGCTGAAATCTTCATTAGATAAAATTCAAAATCTATTATCCCAAAGGGCTAAATTACGTGGAGAAACTGATAGTTGGGTAATTAATCCAATTGACGCATACGACATAGTAATGCACATATCCGACGCAGTTTTATCAGGTGGGGTTCGAAGATCAGCAACACTTTGCCTATTTTCTAAAGAGGATGATGAGATGCTAAATGCAAAAACTGGTAATTGGTTTGTTGATAATCCCCATCGTGCTAGATCAAACAATTCTGTTGCTCTACTTCGTGGTAATGTCTCAGATGAAGAATTTGCTAAGATAATGAAATCTACAAAAGAATTTGGGGAGCCAGGATTTATATGGACTGACGATTTGGATATTGGATTCAACCCATGCGTCGAAATTGGGCTATACCCAAAAACTAAAGACGGTAGAACTGGGTTCCATGCGTGTAATCTTACAGAGATTAATGGTAAATTTTGCGATAGTGAGGAAAATTTCTTACAGGCATGTGAAGCATCTGCAATTATCGGAACTCTCCAAGCTGGATATACTGACCTTAAATATCTTACAGATACTTCAAAAGAAATTTTTGAACAAGAGGCGTTATTGGGTTGTTCAATAACGGGATGGATGGATAATCCAGATGTTCTATTCGATCCAGAGATTCAACGTAAAGGTGCTTTAAAGATACTTGAAGTTAATGAAAGGGTAGCCAACTTAATTGGAATTAAAACAGCAGCAAGGACAACCTGTGTTAAACCAGCGGGTTCCACCAGTTGTGTCCTTGGGACTTCATCAGGTATTCACCCCCATCACGCAAAGAAATACATTCGTAGAACTCAAGTTAATAAGCAAGAATTCTGTGGGAAAGTTTTTGAAAAAATCAACCCACTGTCTGTAGAAGATTCTGTGTGGTCAGCGAATAAAACGGATAATGTAGTATCTTTTCTGTGTGAGGTTCCCGCTGGTGCAATCACAAAGAATCAAGTGTCCGCATTGGATTTGTTAGAGAAGGTGAAGCTTACGCAACAAAATTGGGTTGAATATGGCACAAGAGTTGATCGGTGTATGTTACCTGTATTAAGACATAATGTATCAAATACGATTAATGTAAAGGATGATGAGTGGGGAGATGTTGAAAAATTTATTTTTGATAATCAAACTACATTTGCGGGTATTTCATTACTTGCAGCATCTGGCGATCTTGATTATGCACAAGCCCCATTCTCAACTATTTTAACACCTACTGAGTTAGTTCGCGAATATGGCGATGCGTCTGTATTTGCTTCTGGATTGGTTGTAGATGGTCTACATGTATTTGATAATAATTTGTGGACTGCATGTAGTATTGCGCTTGGTATTATCCCAATTGAAGAATGTGACATTGAGCCAGAATATCCAAAGGGTAGAAATTATAAAGAACTTGCGTCATATTTTGAATTACGTGAAAAATACGATAATTGTGAGCTTAAACATGATTGGGTTCGACGTATAAAACAATTTGCCGACAGATATTTTGAGGGTAATGTGAAAAAGGCTACATATTGCCTAAAACACGTTTCACTATGGAAAACATGGTGTGACCTAAAACGTGAGCATAATGATATCGATTGGGAAGAACATAAAGAGGAGCGAGCAGTGCATCAAAATGCGGATGAGTTGGGAGCACAGGCGTGTTCAAACGGAAGTTGTGACCTCTCATTCTAATTGTGCAACAGAAAACCAACTGTATCGGTAAATGTAACCTTCACCCAATAGATCATTATTGTATGGGTTGTTACCGATCATTAGATGATATCAAAAATTGGGGAAAATATTCAATAGAAGAAAGGAATCAAATTCTTTCGACTACGAAAATATTTTCCCCAGCCAACAATACAAGTTTTCAAAGAAAAGGGTTGACAAATAATTAAATATACTATATATTACAAAATATGAATATTACAAAAGGACTAAAAGTTAAAAAACGCATTGCAGGTGAAGTAGCTCGTTTGCAACGCTTAATTCAAACAGAAAACTCCCGCAGAGTTGATCAGAAAACAAAACAAGATGTTCCTAACTTGTTTATCGAGTTAGAGCATAATATATACGATCTAACTCGACTTAAAGCGTCACTCAATCGTGCATCTGCACCAATTGCGGATAAGTTAGTTGGGCTTTCTGAATTAAAGGGGCAGATTCCATTCTACAATGGCCTAACTACCCGTGAAGGAATTGAACGAATCAATGGGTATTCAGCCACTTCAATGGTTGAAATTGAATATGAGACGTCCTTGAATCGAGTTCAAGTTGAAGACAAAATCGCATCATTACAACATTCTATCAATGGTATGCAGGATGAAATTGATGAATTTAATGCAATTACTAAAATTGATGTAGAAGTCTAAAATTTTGGGGAGGTTTCCTATATTTTGTTTATTGAAATGTTTTACAGGACAAATTAATTTGTCCAGCTTAATACGTTTAAGATAATGATAACGACCCTTTCGAGGTTTGTAATACATAAGATGTAGTTTATGAAAAACTTAAATAGTAAATAGTAAATAGTAAATCGTAGATTTAAACATTTATAGATGATTTGTAGGGAACCAAACCAATTAATTTAACCAATGAAAAATAAATTACCAAACATATCAACAAAGAGTGGCGATACAGGAACAACATCGTTATATTCAGGGGAACGACTGTCAAAATCAAATGGTATTTTCGAATGCCTTGCAAAGTTAGATTCGTTGGATTCATATCTAGGAATTTTAAGGAATGTTGGACTTGATCATACAATTGCCGATTCGATTCTTAAAATCCAAGATAGATTAATATATTTAAAGGGTGAGATTGCAACTCATCCATCTAAATGGGGTGATTATAAAAAGAAGCAACCAGCAATTTCGCCTGTTGATGTTGATTATTTAGATAAATGTGGTGAACGATTAAGAACTATGCTTGAGGAACAGGAATATAAAATCACAGGTTGGGTATTATATGGTGATGAAGGATTAAAATCATCACATATTGATATGGCTCGGGCCTTATGTCGTGAGGCCGAAGTTTATGTTACAAAATTGACCTCAGATAATTATATTACACAATATATTAATAGGTTAAGCGATTATCTATATTGGGTGGCAAGGTTTGAACGAAAATGATGCGATCATTATAAATAATTAAAATGAATATCATCAATAAAAATATCATCGATGCTCCAAATGCAAAATCATCTAATGTAGTTCTGTTGGATACGGCTGGAACGGATTTAGAAACTAGTTACCCAAATGGGGTATATGCAACATTAACATATCCAGCGGGTGGGATCAATGCTTCAATCAATGCTGAAAATTTATCAAGCATTAATATGAATACGGATGAATTAGAGGCACTTTTGGGTGGAGTTGATACAAAGTCTGCAAGTATTGTTACAAATACATCATACCAAGATGTTCCATTTACTGTAAGACCAACTGTAACAACTAGTGCGGTCCAGATCACATCTAATGCTAAAAAAGGTTGGATCACAATTACAGTAGCAAGTGGTGATGTTGTTTATATTGGCGCGTCTGGTGTAGCAACATCAACGGGTTATATTTTAAATGATTCTAACCCATCTACAACTGTATCTAGTGATGACCTATCTGAATGGTATGTAATTGGTGTAGATGGTGCAGAAGATGTATATGTAATTGGAGCTTATATTACTTAATAACTATGTTTAATCACGTTCCATATATATCGAGGAACCATATTAGATTAGGCAATGTTTCTTCGATAACATATTTTAAAATCGGGAGAGTTCTGGATTTAAATAGTAATATTTCGCCCACAACTTTATCAATTAAAGACGTTTCTGGCTCATCAAACGACGCATTCCTTTATACAGGTCGATATGTCTCTTTAGATGGAGCAGGTGACTCAGTGGAGTTTGAAGACTTGGAATTGTCTGACATTCCTCATAAAGTAGTAGGACGTGCAAAGAGTTCCAGTGATACACTTTATCGCGGACAGATTGGCGGCATATCATTGGCCGCAACTATCGTAGCTAATAATACATGGCAGGACTTTGAAGTTAGTTTTTCTGGTGTAACTGCAAATATAACAACTTACTCAATTGGGACGGATGGGATGGATACATTCGAAGGAGGCTTATCAGATATAAGAATCCTAGACTCAGGAGGCAACAATCTACATAGAGTATTACTCGCAGACCATGTTAATAATGTAGGTAACTCGCTCAATGGATTACCATGTCTGAATAAACATGAGAACAAGAATCACGGTGCCTATGTCCAATGTGCTGGATTTACTGGCGAGCCGACGATCCTGCAAACGGCGGGGATGGATTTTAATCTCAGAGAATATA
>Ga0306906_1000502_pt1 | contig 14822 bp, 10 predicted proteins | sample AntRauTorcE11897_FD_190405 | JGI IMG/M metagenome (GOLD analysis project Ga0306906, IMG submission 190405) | Saline lake microbial communities from Rauer Islands, Antarctica - Metagenome Torckler E11 #897 (v2) (version 2) | ecosystem: Environmental > Aquatic > Non-marine Saline and Alkaline >...
AAGGCTTTGGCACTGGATAGTTTGTTGTACACTGGTTCTGGTACCACCACGATAGGTGAGTGCCGAGTAGGTGACGCAATTTACGGACCAGACGGGAGGCTTACTACCATCACATGTAAAAGTGAAGTCTTTAACAAACCCATGTATCAAATCACGTTGCGTGATAGACGTTCCATCAAAGTGTCCGAAGATCACATCAATTCGGTGGTCATCAATACAAACCCTAATAACACAACACGATGGGAAGAGTCTGACCTGACAACCAAAGAGCTGTTGCAGCAGCCGCTGGTACACACCAAAAGAGGTAACCTTCGGCATAGGGGTACATCGAGTAAGAGCCTGGTATACGTTAAAAACACTCAAGCACTGGTATACCCTCTGAAAGAGTTGCCTGTTGATCCATACACACTGGGAGTTGTGTTGGGTGATGGCCGTATCCAGAAACCCAGTGGTTCAGTAGAATTAACCACACACATTGACGACCTGGTTACCTATCACTCACACATTCCCTACACGTTTGGTAAGGGTCGGTTAGATAAGCGCAACACCAACACGTGGACGCAATCTATCCGTGGTCTTGGGCCACCTTTGAAAGCCATGGGCTTGTGTGTACACGGTAGCGAAAAGTTTATCCCTACGAAGTACTTCACAGGCTCTGTTGATCAGCGGTTGGCGCTTCTACAGGGTTTGATGGATACAGACGGTACTGTGACAAAATCAGGACGTACATCGTTCTGTAGTATGTCCCCACAATTACTGGAAGATGTCATGCGCTTGGCTCGGTCGTTAGGCGCTACGGCCAGTACCTGCAAGAAACCCTTTAACATAGAAATATGGTTAAACATGCCACTGTTCCGGTTGGAACGTAAACTTCAGCGTCAACGCTACGACCGTAAGGATCAACTGGTTGCCATTGAATCGATTGTTCGCATTGCTAACGAGCCCAGCCAGTGTATTGCGGTAGATAACATAGACCATCAATTCTTGACGGACAATTACTTCCGTACTCACAACACGGGCGTGCGTGGTGCCAAGGAACTGGGCGTGCGGCCGCAGCTGGCAGTGCTCGATGACTTGATCAGTGACGAGGACGCCCGATCGGCCACGGTGATCAACGCGGTTGAAGACACGGTCTACAAAGCTGTGGAATACGCGCTCCACCCGCGCAAGAACATGGTGATCTGGAGCGGTACGCCATTCAACGCCCGTGATCCGCTGTACAAAGCCGTCGAGTCCGGCGCCTGGAGCGTGAATGTGTTCCCGGTGTGCGAGCAGTTCCCCTGCACCCGGAAAGAGTTCCGTGGCAGCTGGCCAGATCGGTTCGATTACGACTACGTTAACAACCAGTACGAGAAGGCGCTTAAGCTGGGCAAGATCGACACCTTCAACCAGGAGCTGATGCTGCGGATCATGTCGGAAGAGGATCGGTTGATCCTGGATTCCGATATCCGTTGGTACTCGCTGGAGTCGGTGCGCAAGAACAAGCACATGTTCAATTTCGGTATCACTACCGACTTTGCGACCTCGTCCAAGGAAGCCGCGGATTACTCAGTCATCTCCGTGTGGGCGTACAACAGTAACGGTGACTGGTTCTGGGTTGACGGCATTTGTAAGCGCCAGACCATGGACAAGAACATCAACGGTCTCTTCCGACTGGCCCAGGAGTGGCGGCCGCAGATAGTCGGCATCGAAGTCTCGGGCCAGCAGGGAGGCTTCATTCCCTGGATCCAGGACCAGATGATCCAGCGCAACGTCTGGTTCTCGCTGGCATCGGAAAACAACAGCGCGCTGCCTGGCATTCGGCCGAATACCAACAAGGTGGTGCGCTTTCAAACTGTTGTCCCATGGTTCAAGGCCGGGAAAATGTTCTTCCCCCACGAGAAAAGAAAAGAGCCTGAGATGCAGGAAGCTGTCAGTGAACTATCACTTGCTTCGCCCGGAGGCTTCAAGAGTAAACACGACGACTTTATCGACACCATCTCAATGTTGGCGTCGTTGGGGTTATGGAAACCGTCTGAAGATGTCATAATGTCGCCGTCAGACGGTGACGATATCTGGGAAGCGGATATGGTCGAAGAACAAGACAACTCCATGGGCTCCTATCTGGTATGAGGTCACTATGAAACTACAAGACATTTACGATCAGCTTGCCTACGGCGAACTGCGCATGTTGAACCTGGGTTCAGGCAACCTTGATTCTGAAGAAGATGGGTTTCCCAAGGAGTCTTTCAAGAAGATCCTGCCCACGATCCAATTGGGCCTGACGGAACTCTACAAGAAGTTCCTGCTGCGCGAGGGGCATATGACCGTGCCGCTGGTCGAGGGCCAGGTGACTTACGTCCTCACGGCAAAGAAGGATGCACCGAATGATTTCAGGGATGACCTGTTCAAGATCGAACGGATCAAAGGGATCTGGTACGGAGAAGAATACGAAATCCCGCTGAACCGGATCAGCAACAAAGCTGCTATCCGGACAACCAGCCACAACACGATGCTGGTGCCAAATAACGAGGATTACGCTCCCTGGCTCAAAGAAACCACTCAACTGAATATTGCCTACCGGGCCAATCATCCGAAGATCAATATCAACTTGGCCAATTCGGCACCGCTGGCAACTGAAATTAATCTGCCGATGACTCACCTGCAGGCTTTGCTGTACTTCATTGCCAGCCGCCTGCATAACCCGATTGGCATGCAGGACCAGTATCACGAAGGCAACAACTTCGCTGCGAAATATGAAAATGAACTGGTCCAGCTGCAGATGCTAAACTACGAAATTGACGACGATGCCGATGAAGATCGGGTCCGACAACAAGGATGGGTATAGGCCATGGCTGAAGATCTGACAGAAACGCAGACTGAAAAAAAGGTAGCGGAGCTGGCGCCAGAAAACTGGAAGAACCCGCCAAAGCTGATGGATCTCAAGGGTGACCTCGAGAGTTCCGACAGCGCCCACAATGCCCAGAAACAGAGGATCGATACCTGGCTGGATTATCTGCACGTCCGTGGCCAGGCCAAGCCGAAGACCTTGAAGAACCGGTCAAGCATCCAGCCAAAGCTGATTCGCAAGCAGGCCGAATGGCGGTATGCCTCACTGTCGGAGCCCTTTCTGGCAACCGACGACATGTTCAAGGTCGAACCCAAGACTTGGGAAGACGCTGAGTCAGCGCGTCAGAACATGTTGGTTTTGAACAACCAGTTCAACACCCAGATCGATCGACAGGCCCTGGTCGACGATTACGTTCGTGCAGCAACCGACGAGGGTACCGCCATTCTCAAGGTCGGCTGGATTTCAGAAGAGGAAGAATACGAAGAGGTAGAACCCATACTGGCCTTTGTCGAGGATGAAGACATGATTCCGCTGATGCAGGAACTCATGGCGATGGAGGAGAACGATCCGACACGTTTCAAATTTGACGTGCCAATCGAACTCAAGAAAGCTCTCGAAGAAACAAAAGAAACCGGTCGGCCAATGAAGCCCCTCATCAAGGACTACGAGACAGTCAAGAAAACGCGGATGGCGAAGAATCATCCGACGATTGAAGTATGTGACTACGACGATGTAATCATCGATCCGACGTGTAAGGGGAACTTCGAGAAAGCCAGCTTCGTCATCCACCGGTTCGAGACTTCGCTGTCTGAGCTCGAAAAGGATGGCCGCTACAAAAACCTCGATCAGATCATGGTCGAACAGAATTCTTCAGCCCTGGCTGACGCTGATAACACCATGCCAACCCCGGAAGGTCATAACTTCAGGTTCAGTGACAAACCACGCAAGAAGATGTATGCCTACGAGTATTACGGCTTCTGGGACATCGACGGTACCGGCGTAGTCAAGCCGATTCTGGCCACCTGGATTGGCAGCGCCATGATACGGATGGAAGAGAACCCCTTCCCGGATGGCTTGCCCCCGTTCGTTACCGCACAGCTGATGCCGGTCCGGAACTCGGTCTATGGCGAGCCCGATGGTGAGCTGCTGAAAGACAACCAGCAGGTGCTGGGTGCCGTGATGCGAGGCATGATCGACATCATGGCCCGAAGTGCCAACGGTCAGCAGGGCTCTCGCAAAGATGCCTTGGATGTGACCAACAAGCGGAAATTCCAGCGAGGTGAGGACTACGAGTTTAACGGCAACGTGGATCCCCGCGCAGCCTTCCACATGCATACCTTCCCCGAGATTCCGAACTCCGCTCAGTACATGCTTCAGCTGCAGAACTTCGAGGCTGAATCCATGACCGGGGTGAAGGCATTTGCCCAGGGCATCAACTCCGATGCACTTGGCGACGTGGTTGCCGGGATCAAGGGTGTCATGGATGCCGCGGGCAAGCGTGAAACTGGAATCCTTCGGCGCCTGGCCAAAGGCATGACCAAGGTCGCTCGTAAGATCATCGCAATGAATGCCGAGTTCTTGGATGATGAGGAAGTCATTCGGGTGACGAATAAGGAGTTCGTCACAGTCCGAAGAGACGACCTGGCAGGAAACTTCGATCTCCGTCTCGACATCGCTACCGCGGAAGAAGACAATGTCAAGGCACAGGAGCTGGCCTTCATGTTGCAGACGATGGGCGCCAACCTCGATCCAGGCATGACCAAGCTGATCCTGCGGGACATCGCACGGCTTCGCAAGATGCCTGAGCTGGCTAAACAGATCGAGAACTACGAACCACAGCCTGATCCGATGCAGCAACAACTACAGCAGCTGGAAATGGCCAAACTACAGGCTGAAATCAAGAAGATTGAAAGTGAGATGGTCGAGAACCAAGCCGAGGCCCAGTACAAGGGTGCCAAGGCTCGCGAGACTTCATCCAGCGCTGATCAGAAAGATCTGGATTTCGTTGAACAGGAGTCTGGCGTGAAGCAGGAACGGGAGAAGGAACTCAGGGGTGCACAAGCTGAAGGAAACATACGGCTTGAATCACATAAAGCCGGTCTTGAAGCAGGAAAAGCAGCGCTTGAGCAAGATAATGAATTAGCAACCGAGTTAGACAAATACCTTGCAGGAAGTATAAACTAAGGTATAGTATGCGCAACAACGAAGCCACCTATTAACTACACAAGCAATGATGGGACTTACATGAGCCAAGAAATCAAAGATCTCGAAGTTAGCATCGAAGAAGCACAGGCGTTTATTGAACTCCAGCATGCAGCCGACCGTCTTCGTAAGAACAAGGACTTTCAGCTGCTGATTCTGGAAGAGTACTTCAAGAACGAGCCGGTTCGGATGACCGAAATCCTGGCTGTTCCGCAGGCCCAGGACGAACGCACGCAGGGGCAGATCCATGCAGCCCTCCGCGGCGTCAGCGAACTGAAACAGTTCTTCAACAAGATTCAGCACCAAGCCATGAATGCGGAGTCGGCCATTGAAGAAGCCAACGCAGAAATCGATGGCATCCATGAGGAAGGAGACCTTCACTAATGACTGACGCCAACGAGAATTCAGGCCAGGAAACCCTGGGCATGTCCGATGAGGACTTTGCTAACCTGAACACCGCGTTCATCGATGAAGCTCCTGCCGAAGAAGACGCCGGTGAAGAAAAGAAACAGACACCGGCCGCCGAAGCCGAAGGCACCCCCGCAGGGGGTGACGAAGGCGAAGGCGAGCCCGCCACCCCAGCAGACGGGGAAGAAGAAGAAGATGCCGGTGCCGAAGGTGCCGACGAGAGTGAAGATCCTGACGATTCAGAGGATGAACCCGAAGAAGGGGAAGAAAAAGAAGACAAGCCTGACGAAGGGGATCAGGACGAGAAAGACAAGAAGAAAGATGATGGCGAAGACCCTGACGAAAAAGACGATGAGCCGGACACTGCGGCAAAAGCGTTCTTCGACAAGGTAACCGCCCCGTTCAAAGCGAACGGAAAGGAGATGCAGATCAAGGATGCTGGTGATGTGGTTCGTCTCATGCAGATGGGTGCGAACTACAACAAGAAAATGTCGGCCCTAAAGCCTTCGCTGAGACTGGTGAAGATGCTTGAGCGCAACAAGCTCATGGATGAGGACCGACTTAGCTTCCTGATTGATCTGGACAAGAAGGATCCGACAGCAATCGCGAAACTGATCAAGGATAGCGACCTGGACCCAATGGATCTGGATCTGGAAGAGGGTCAGAAATACGAGTCATCCAACAAGTATTCCGTTGATGAACGCGAAATGGCGCTTGACGAGACAATCGAGGATCTGAGAGATTCCCCGACCTTTGACAAGACCCTGGACGTGGTCTCCAACAAGTGGGATGATAAGAGCCGTAACATCGTTGCCAATACACCTGAACTGATGCGGGTTATAGACGACCACATGAAAACTGGCGTCTACGATGTAATCAGTACCGAGGTTGAGAAGGAACGGACGTTAGGTCGTTTGAATGGCATGACCGAGATTGAAGCATACCGACAGATTGGTGATCGTCTCAACGAGGAAGGTGCATTTGCTCACCTGTTCAAGAGCAAGGAACAGGATCCTGCACCCAAGCCCGAGAAACCCACCAAGACGGCGGATGATGCCGAAGCACGGAAAGCCAAACGAAGGGCTGCAAGCCCAGCAAAAGCTGCTCCATCGTCAGAGAAGAAACAGGACTTCAACCCTCTGGCCCTGAGTGACGAAGAGTACATGAAGCAGACTGACAACCGTTTTTTGTAACACCACAACTCAACCTATAACAAGAACAATAAGGTGAACGACTATGGCTAACGAACGTACGTACAATGACCCGATTGGAGGTACTCCCTCCGAAATAGGTCCTCAGATCCGCCAGGATCATTATCTGAAGCAGGCCCTGATCGAAGCTCGGCGCTTGCAGTACTTCATGCCGCTGGCTGACGTGACTGCAATGCCGAAGAACATGGGCAAGAAGCTTCGCAAGTACCACTATCTGCCGCTGCTCCACGACGAAAACGTCAACGACCAGGGTCTCGACGCCGCTGGCGCCGCCATTGCCGACGGCAACCTGTATGGCTCCAGCAAGGACATCGGCACCATCACCGGCAAGCTCCCGGCCCTGTCGGAAACCGGTGGCCGCGTCCACCGTGTCGGCTACACGCGCAAGGAAGTCCAGGGTACGATCGAGAAGTTCGGCTTCTTCGATGAATACACCCAGGAATCTCTCGACTTCGATTCCGATGCCGAGATGATGCAGCACATCAACCGTGAAATGCTCAACGGCGCTACCGAGATCACCGAAGACGCTCTGCAGATTGACCTGATCAACAGTGCCGGTGTGGTTAGATTCGGCGGTGCTGCCACGTCCAATGCAACTGTCGACAGCACCAGCGTTGTGGACTACGGCGACCTGCTTCGCCTGTCGATCACCCTGGACGACAACCGTTCGCCGAAGCAGACCAAGGTCATCACTGGCACCCGCATGGTCGACACCCGTACCCTTGCTGGTGGTCGAGTGCTGTACTGTGGTTCGGAACTCCAGCCGACGCTGGAAGCAATGACCGATCTGCACGGCAACCAGGCATTCATCGGTGTTCACCACTACGCAGCTGGTTCCACGATCCTCAACGGCGAAATCGGTTCGATCGGCTACTTCCGCATCGTCATCGTTCCCGAGATGACCCGCTGGGCAGGCGGTGGTGCAGCCTCCGATGCCAACATGTCTGACTACTACAACGACGGCACGAACTACGACGTGCTGCCGATGCTGGTGGTTGGTGATGGCTCGTTCTCGACGATCGGCTTCCAGACGGATGGCAAGACCGTCAAGTTCAAGATCATGAACAAGCGTCCCGGCGACGAGACGGCGGATCGGACCGATCCCTACGGCGAGCTGGGCTTCATGTCCATCAAGTGGTACTACGGCTTCCTGCTGCTTCGTCCCGAGCGCATCGCTCTGGTCAAGACCGCGGCTGCCCTGTAACACCTGGTAACAACCTGGGGGGACTCCAAGTTGGAGTCCCCTCTTTTCCATAGGCAGTAACCAATCATCAAACAACGGGATAACGTAATGAGTGATGAAACCAAAAATAGCCAGAGCGAAGATGCAGCCATCGAAGCTGCCGAGCTCGAAGGCCTGAAGAACCAGGCCAAACAGTTGGGTGTTCAGTTCCACCCCAACATCAAGGCCGAAAAGCTCCGGGAAAAGATCAAAGACGCCGCAGCCAAGCCGGATGATGAATCCAGGCCTGAAGTGAACGATACACCGGATCCCCAGGCAAAGAAAACGGTCACCAAGCGGGATCAACTCCGGGCTGCTGGACGCCTTCGGCGTGTCCGGATTACCTGCATGAACCCGGCCAAGAGTGAATGGGAAGGTGAAATCTTCACCGCAGGCAACAGCGTTGTCGGCAATTTCCGGAAGTACGTGCCCTTCGAAAAAGAGTGGCATGTTCCTCAGATCATCCTGAACATGATCGAAGACCGCAAGTACCAGACCTTCTACACGATTCAGGACAAGCGCACCGGTCAGCGAGGCCGCAAGGGCAAGATCGTGAAGGAATTCTCGATTGAAATCCTGCCGGACCTTGACGAGAAGGAACTGAAAGCTTTGGCACAGCGCCAGGCCATGGCCAATGGTACTGCTGAAGCATAAGTAGTACCTGACTCGCTGAAATAATAATAAGAAAAGGAGCAGTGCCGTGGTAGAAATAGAACGATTGCAGGTTTCCGATTTCACCGACGAAAATCTCGAAGGTGCTGGCGTATTTGATGCATTCATGCGAGCCACCAAAGCTCACGTTGCACATGAGTACGACAAGAACCGGATCAAGGGACCTGAGTATGCCACGGTTTATTTGAGCGCCCTGAACGCTACGGCCGACAGGGCGCTCGAATTTTTGATGCGCAAGGACGAGCAGTGGCTCCGAAACCGTGCACTCGAGATCGAGCTTGAAAAAGCCGAACTTGAACGAGACAAGATAGAGGCCGAGAAACGCCTCATCGAAGCCCAAATTCTGAAAGTTGAGGCTGACGTGGACAAGACTCGTGAAGAGATCTTGCTGATCACTGCGCAGCTTCAAAACCTCGATGTCGAACGCCTGAACATCCAGGCCGACACCCGCTACAAGGATGCCCAGACCCGCAAGGTTACTTCCGAGGAAGCACTCATTGATGCCCAGATCGAGAAACTCGGTCAGGAGAACGAACTGATCGAAGAGCAGCGGAAAAAGCTGGTAGAGGAAACCAATCTACTGAAAGAACATGTCCTGACAGCGGTTGTCGAGCGCTCGCTTACCGAAGAGCAGCTCATCAAAGTCAAGAAAGAAGTCAGGATGCTCACTGAGCAGATTGAATCAGTGATTTTCGAGCGTGACCTGACCCTGGAACAGATCAACAAGCTCAAGGCAGAAATTGATCTGCTGGCCAAGCAGCTCGTTAAGCTGGATTCCGATATTGAGCTGACCGACGCTCAAACTGATTTGACCATACAACAGACAGAGAACGCCAAGGTTGAGTACAAAGTTCTTGAAGCCACCGAATGCAAGCTCAAGGCCGAATTCAACATGATCATGAAGCAGATAGATAAAATTGGTGAAGAGATTGGCCTATTGAATCAACGGACCAAGACCGAGCAAGCTCAAACCAATGCCAGCGCTATGGGTGAAGACTCGATTCTGTGGACCCAGCGGAACCTTTACCGGAGTCAGGCAGATGGATTCCTCCGGGATGCAGAGCAAAAAGCCGCCAAGATGATGATTGATACCTGGAATGTGCGCCGGACAACGGACGAGAGCCTCGACAGCCCAAATGCACTTAAAAATGATGATATCAGCGCTGTGGTGAGAAAGATGGCATCAGGTATCGGCGTAGCTGGTATCTGATAGCGCCGAATGGGTATATTCGCTACCAAGAGGAAGCGATACGTCGACACCCAGGTTTCCCGGGTGATCGACGATGAACAGCTTCCAACGCCACTGAAGACGGCCATGTTCGAGTCTATTTATGATCCCAATGGGGACATTACGACATCCGTGAAGAACGCCAGTCTGTTAGGCCCTGGCCGCAACTTCGAGAAGATGTACCGACATGCCAAGACCCCCGGCAAGTACGTCTATGGTTTGCCTGATGTTCGGCTGCTCAGCACAGAGCAGGCAACCAGTGCTGCCCGGACTGTCATCAATGAGCAAGTGGAGCCCGGCAAGGACATTGCCTTTGAATACATTCACTACCGTCCACTGAACAACCACCACAAAGCCTGGAAACACCTCCACGAGGAGTTGGATTACGATCGTGACACCAACGAGATCAAGGGCCTGACACCTGCCTTTGACAATGAGCAGGAAAAGGAAGGGCGATACCTGACCAAGATTGTTGCCGTGCACCGCGGAGATTCAAATTTTACCTTGCCTTCAACTGGTGGAACTTTGGAAACCAATGACAAGGTGGATCCACAAAGCATGGGTACCTGGGGGCGGGAAGCCGTTCGGAGATCTGCCTATGCCCCTCGCTCAGGCCTGCTGCAGGAATACGATACGATCCAGGACGTGGATCCTGCACAGTTTGAGGGTGGCGCCAACCCATTCGTTTACAACTATCGTATTGGCCCTACTGAAACCGAATCTGTCGAGCTCCATTACACCTGGGAAGCAAAAGACATTACCTATGATGATGATGGCAACATCACCAACATCGATCGCCAGGTCCACGAAGACATGACCGTAGTTGACCTGTCAGAGTATTTCCAGGCAGACCCGGAAGACCATCCGAAAGCCAATGACTACAGCGAACAAGAGATCTACCAGGCGAAGTATAGCTATAGGACTGCTGAGGGGGAAACAGTTGTCAAGTTCTGGGACTATACCCCAGGTGATGGCACTTACCCTGAGCTGGATGAAATCTATGAGCCGCTTCCTTCTTCAGAGCGGGAACCTGGTACTTATTTCCCCTTCGCCGTGTTTCGGTCCAACCAGGAAGATCGGACTACAGAAAATGCCCCTGGCTTCGAGAGTACAAAAGAGCTACTCAACTACATCAATATTGATTTTGCTGAACTCGGTGCAAGCATGCATGACACCGAGGGTAACGACAACAATATCAAGGACATTCGACAAGCTGTCATGATGATGGCAGTACCTCTGGATTCCCAAGACCAGATTGACATGGAGTACCTGTTCAGTTACTTCAAGAATGTGTACAGCCAGGTGAAAGACGAGTATCCAGATTCCGATCGAACCAGTGTGGATGAACTATTGGGGCGCACCGGAGGTGCTCGGAAAGCATCCTATGCACTGGAGTTCTCGGATGCTGATTTCAACATGGTCATTTCATTTGACAAGATTAAACGAAGCTTCAAGACCTCCAAGAACGGTGAAGACCTTGGACCGGTTGGGACCTTTAGCAGCCACATCGAAAACCTTGATGGAAGTGAGTACATCCCGGTTGATGAAGGTGACAAAGACAAGACAATCATTCCACGCCGACGGATCATTCGCAAGCAGGTGATTGTCAGCGCCGAGAATGGAACTTCCCCTGGTTTGATCGAAGAGATTATCATTGACAACGCAGTATTCAAGACTGTTGTCAAAGAACTACGCAAGAAAGATTTGACAGTTGAAGGCGGAGTCGACGATGAACGTCTACTGATTCCTGTGGATTACAACATTGCCAAGGAAATGCCCTATCTGAGGCGGGAAATACTTTATTTCCGTTCACTGCATTTTGTCTTCAATTCTTATATTGAACAGAAGATCAAATGGTATCAAACTGGTCTCTTTAAAGCAGTCCTAATTATTGTTGCCATTGCTGTTTCCTGGTTCATGGGAGATTGGTCAGGACAGTTTGCACAGGCTGTGGCTGGGACCGTTGGTGCCGCAGCGATTACTGCAGCTGCCTTTGTCATTCTGAAATTTACAATAACCTTTATCCTGAAAACTCTGATCCTGGATTACATTTTCAAATTCGTAGTTGAAACAGTTGGAACTGAAATTTCTTTCTGGTTGGCCTTGGCTGTGCTAGTTGCCGGGGGTAAAAGGGTAGCAGAGCGGCTCGCTGAAGGCTCCACAGCCATCAGCAAGAGTGTTTTGAATTATGTGAAGGTAGCTACAAGCCTTTACAATGGAATCAACAGCACAATTGCATCGGATATGGAGAATTTGCAGGTCGAGCACGGGGCATTTGCAGAAGAAGCCAAGGAAAAGCTTGAAGAACTTGAAGAAATGCATGAAGTCCTGGCTTCCCCTATTGACCTAAATCCTTTATACTTTGTCCGACGAATGCAGCCACTGACACTGATTGGCGAACCAACTGAGGCTTACTTTGAAAGAACAGCGCACAGTGGGAATGTAGGTGTCAGAAGTCTTGAAACAATAACTAACTACGTGAACAACGCGCTAAGACTGCCGCCCACACCTGACTTTGGAGCTTTATCATGAAACATCCCGCTTCTTCATCTGCCCTTCTACAATCTCTCTCGGCCTTTGGCAGCGGTCCCAGCGGCGGGAGTGTTGGCGACATGCTCGGCGGAAACGCCCTGGAAATGGCCCAGCAGCTCGCTGGTCCTCAAGAGTCTCAGGCCGGTGGCATCATGAGCATGCTCTTTGGAAACTCCGAAGATGGAACGATTGGTGCCTTGGCGCCTACGGTTTCGGCCCTGACGGGCCTGGCCGGGAGTTATCTCGGCATGAAACAGTATGGACTGGCCAAGAAGGCCTTCAGAGAAAGCAAGCGCCAGTTCCAGCTGAATTTTGATGCCCAGAAACAGGACTACAACACGAAGCTTAAAGACCGGCAGCGCGCTCGCATCAACAACGCCGGGACTGAATCCCGGTACAAGTCTGTTGGTGAGTACATGAACAAGAACGGTATTTAAGCCATGCCTATCACCTGGAGAAATGTAAGTCCTACCATGAGCGCAAACGCCGCTGCTGATTTGATGCGTGGCGCCACCGATACGGTCATGGGTGGTCTGGATCGCCTCAGAGGTGCTATCGGCACTGTCGAGCAGGGGCGCGAAGACAAGTTCGACCATGATGTCGAAACCAACACCGATGCTTTCCTCGACCAGCTAAGTCAGTACGGCTCTCCTGAAGAGCTCCAGGCTGCCCAGGAATCCGGTGCTATCAACAGACTGCGGGAAAGCTTCGGTGCACGGATCAACCAGGACCTGACTCGGGATGCTGTCGATGATCGACTGCAGACGCTGCGCAGTGATCAGGTGGCTGATCAACAATACACCTTGGCCCAAGCCCAGGAAGCGGCTCAGCCCCTGATCCAGGAACTCCGCGGAATCAAGGACCCTGCCAAGAAGCAGGAATTTCTTGACACAAACGCTGATGTCTTCGGTGCAGCCCGTATGCGTGGCCCACTGCAGCAGGATGTCTGGAATGCCACCGAGGCACTCCGCAGCCGGGAAACCGCAGCACGCCAGGAGCAAGAGCGTAAGTGGAACAAGACAGGTGAAAGCATTCTGACCGAGTTTGCAGGTGCAGATGGTGATTTCCATACGTTGCGCAAAGGCGCCGAAGAAGCCCTCAAAAATGCAAATCCGGATATGCCCCCGGCTCGTCGTCTCGAGCTAATGGGTCGATTCCGCGATATCTACACTCAGTCGCAGCCTGAAGTCAGCCCCGAAGAGGCGGCCGAACTCGAACAAGTATCGATTGTCCAGGATCAGGAATTCGAGCGCCGATCCAAGATCGAGCAAGCCCAGTTCCAAGACAGACAACGTCGCCTTAGTGCAAGCATGAATCCTTCATTCACGGCAGAATCTTCAGCTGACCCCAATAAACTCACCAGTGCCTTGGCTGAGCAGGGTATTACCGAGGATGGATCCTTCGCCCTTATGACCCGCCTCTGGGGTGAAGTCATGGCCACGACGGAAGTGGATAAAAGTGGTAAGTATCTCACCCTCGAAAACGCCAAAAATGGCAACATGTACGACAACATCCCAGAGGTTCTTAAGCAATACCAGTGGGAAATCTTGACCCATGCTGCGGGAGGTCTTGAAGCAGAAACATGGAATCCGGGAGCTAATGGAATCGGCGATTCCGATGAAGAAATCAAACGCAAGATTCGAGAATCCATTACAACGTTCCGAACAACTCAGGATGCAATGGACGAACTCAAACAAGCAGAAATAGATCTGGCCAATAATCTGGACACTTACCAAACGGATGCCCGGGTTGCAGTGCAGTCGACACGAAATGCACAGCGCATTCGCCGCGGCCAGAAGCCCATCCCGATGGTAATGGGCCGAGATCTACCGACCGGCCGACAGAACCGGGAAAAGGTCGAGGCCGAGATCCCCTACGAAAAAATGACGGCAGAGCAGAGACGTGATGCACGACACGCTCGTACCCTTCAACGCCAAGCGGAGGCCCGAAAGGAAGACCCCACAAGCGAAGAAGCAGGGGTTCGGAGACTTCGCTCCAACCTCTATGATGACCAGCGTATGATGCGCCCGCTCCGTCGATAACAACAAAAATAATCCAAGGGACCTAACCAATGGTTGACCCGTTCAAGAAGTACAGGCTGGATCGTGCCGAGTTCGAAACCCCCCAGAAACTTGAGGGGGTTTCTGCTTTGAAACAGGAACTGCTTCAACGCAAGCGCGAATTCACTGTTGATGATCTCGAGCATTACGAGAGTATGGACGCTTTCCGAGAAGCCAACAACGGGTTTGCCCCCGCCGAGGTCAAGAACTATTACGAAAAACGCGACAATGACGCATTCTTTAATCGTAACGAAGAGATCCAACAGCAGAACCGGGACTACGAAAGAGATGCCCTGGTCAACAACGCAGAGCTCGATACCGTCACGGGTCGTGTTATCAACGCTCTGGTAGGCACCGGCACCGAAACCCTGAACAAGTGGGCCAGCGACTCTGTTACCGCACCCGATACCCTGCAAGCCACCAAAATGCTCGACGGTATTCCTGAAGAGGTCCTGAA
>Ga0306906_1000508_pt1 | contig 14661 bp, 11 predicted proteins | sample AntRauTorcE11897_FD_190405 | JGI IMG/M metagenome (GOLD analysis project Ga0306906, IMG submission 190405) | Saline lake microbial communities from Rauer Islands, Antarctica - Metagenome Torckler E11 #897 (v2) (version 2) | ecosystem: Environmental > Aquatic > Non-marine Saline and Alkaline >...
CCAAAGAAGGTCAGTAAAAAGAAAGTAGCTCTCACTGCCGCCGAGCTTACCGACAGTTTGGCCGTCTTGAAGGGTGAGTTGATCAAGCGAGGGGAGGCGAGTGACAACTTTGTACAACCTCGCTCACAACAGAGTCTGGAAGGGATTGTCGGAAACGTTATGCAGAGTTTTGGCGGGGCGGCTATGTACCCAACCGTTGAAGGTAAAGCAGCACACCTGCTGTATTTTGTGATTAAAAATCACCCGTTTGTAGATGGCAATAAACGCTCAGGCGCGTACGCGTTTGTGTGGTTCTTGCGCAAGGCTCGGGTATTACACACGAGTAAGCTATCACCGACCGCACTGACAGCCCTGACCTTGCTAATTGCACAGAGTGATCCAAACGATAAAGATAAGTTGGTCGCTCTAGTGGTGATGTTAATCTCGCAACGGTAGTCGTAGAGAACAAGGGTAACTTTTTGTGGTACCTGCGAGACCTTTATTTTGCTTGGTCGTCTAGTCACATAGGGGTGGCGTGATATAGTTTCACCCAATTGACAAATATACTACAAAGTATATACTTTGTAGTATATGAATAACACTGTCGTTAGCGTAAAAATCGATAAAGACGTCAAGCAAGCAGCTCAAGCGGTGGCTAAAAACGCTGGTCTAAATCTCAGTTCGTTAATTAATGCCTACTTACGCCAAGTAGTGGCGACTCGCCGCATTGAAATATATTCACCAGAACCGATGACACCAGAACTAGAAGAGGCTATTGCTGTCGTGGAAGCAGAAATAAAGGCTGGTCACGTGAGTAAGGCGTACGATGATGTTGATGAACTCATGACTGATTTACTGAAAGTATGAAAGTTCGCCACAGTCGAACCTTTAAAAAACAGTTCCTCAAGCTCACGCCCCAATTACAGCAAAAATTTGCCGAGCGTTTGCGATTATGGCTAGTTGACCCTACTAGTCCGCAGCTACGTGTCCATCCACTAAGTGGAAATAAAAAGGGGTATTGGAGCATGAGTATTGGTGGTGATTTACGAGTGCTATATTATTTTGAAAGTGAACAGGTCGTAGTGCTGGCACTGATAGGTACCCATAGTCAATTGTACTAACTAGCGCATTCCATTGAAACAATCTGTTGTAAGTAGTGGCGTACTTCGCTATGCGTCGTGCTGCTGTGCGCTAGGTCTTGCGTCGGGCACAATTCTTGCGTATTGTCTTTGGTGGACAAGTTAGAAAGGGGGGCAAAAAAATGGACTCAGCTACCAAGACTATGATGCTGCGAGAAACGTTAGTGTCGGTACTACCATTTATACAACTGACACCAAAAGAACAACGGATCATCGCACCCAAAATTCGAGAATGCCTGACAGCTTTGCAGTCAGAGATGGACGAAGCTGGGGTGACCGCCGAAGATCAGTGGTTGCTTTTGGCAATACCACAGAACAACCAAGCATCTATTTTTGGAGTAGGGTTGGTGCAACGCAAGTTTGTGTTGCGGCGCACATATGTGGTCGGCCTGATCTTTCCTGGCGGATGGGGGAAGTTGAGGCAAGCATCTCAGATAGAAACCGACCGTTTGGTGAAACATGAAATGCGCCCAGTGTTGAAACGTTTGCTCGAGAGAGTTGTACACCAAGATCGGGTACTGACAGATGGTCTGCTGTCGGTAAAGGTATTTTTACCACAGTTCTCTCGCTGTTCACTCCAGGTGGTGAAGTAGTGGGCACGCAAAAACACATGTGAGAGATGCAGATCAAACCCCAGCGCAACGCGCTGGTTTTTTATGGTCCAGGTGACTCCTAGACCAGCTAGGTCGCAGGTAATCAATCAAGCTGATTCTTATGGTCCAGGTGACTCCTAGACCAGCTAGGTCGCAGGTAATCAATCAAGCTGATTCACCAGACTGAACTGGTTAGGAATCCTTACCAATGCAAAAAAAAGGATTTGTAAGGTGCAGCTACCCGTCGTTACCGGGCACACCATCAACCCAGAACGGATCGGTCAACATCACGTCACTTTTTTGAAGATAAGAATACATCGCGAATTAAGCAGTATGTATGAAAACACTGTTCGTCTATATATCGTGAATGTATTCTACCGAGGTTAATTCAGTGAACTGGAGCACTTATTCTGGCGAGACCTTTATTTTACTTACTCGTCTAGTCACATAGGGGTGGGTTGGCATGATATAGTTTCACCCATATGAAAGACTTTCTTAAATTCGTGGTGTACGGCGGTTTGTTTGCTGTACCGTTTTTGACCTTATACGTAGCTAACGATTACTTTTTTCCGTTTATTACTGGGAAGAACTTCTGGTTTAGAATTATTGTCGATGGGACGTTGATTGCGTGGCTGTTGCTCGCGCTGTATGACTCGCAGTATCGGCCGAAGTTCTCGTGGATTATGGGTAGCTTTGCGGCGTTATTAGGTGTGATGTTGATCGCTAACGCGCAAGGGCTGCATCCTACTTCTAGCTTCTGGAGTAACTTTGAGCGGATGGATGGCTATGTTTCATTGGTGCATACCTTCCTGTACATGATCATACTCGGTAGCATGTTTACCACCAAGAAGATTTGGTTCTGGTTCTTTAATATGACTGTAGCGGTAGCAACCTACGTGGCTGGGTATGGGTTGATGCAGTACTTTGGTTACATTCCAGGGGGTGGTCGAATCGACAGTACGCTCGGAAATGCCGCGTACATGGCGATCTATATGCTCTTCCACATCTTTATCGTTGCGTGGCTATTTGTACAGAGTACAGAAACCTGGCAAAAGGTCATCTACGCCCTGTTACTACCGATGTTTATCTTTGTCTTGATCGAGACCGGTACCCGTGGGACAGCCGTTGGGCTCGCAGTTGGAGTGATGGTGATGACTGGGTACATCGGCTTCTTTGGCACGCAGTTTAAAGAGTACCGCAAATACGCGATTGGAGCCTTTATCTTTTTGCTACTGGCAGTGGGAGGATTTGTTGCGGGGCGAGATTCTGATGTGATTCAAAACCAACCAAACCTAGCCCGTATCGCGAATATCTCGCTCGATGACCTCGAGATCCGCAGCATTATCTGGGGTATGGCGTGGGAAGGGGTGCAAGACCGGCCGTTGCTTGGCTATGGTCAGAGTAACTTTAATTACGTGTTTAACGAGAACTACGATCCGCGACTGTATGCCCAAGAGCAGTGGTTTGACCGGGCTCACAATATCTTTATGGATTGGTTGATCGCGGGCGGATTCCTGGGGTTGATCGCGTACCTCAGTATCTTTGCCGCGTGTTTGTATTACTTGATCCTGCGACCGCTGATGCAAAAAGACGAATCATTTACCGTGATTGAACGGGGAATTATTCTTGGGCTACTGGCAGGGTACTTTACCCACAACCTCGTCGTGTTTGACAATATCGTCAGCTACATCTTTTTTGCGGCGATACTAGGGTTGATCCACGTGCGGGTCGCGACCCCGATCAAAGCCATCGTGACCAAGAAAGTCGACGAAGCAATCATCACCCAGGCGGCTTTGCCGGTCGGGGTGGTCGCATTTGGTTTGATCGTCTACTTTGTGCACGCGCCGGGTATGGCGGCTGCAACGGACATCATCAAAGGATTCCGAGCGATGCAACCAAGCGTTGAACAGGGTGTTCAGCAACCGCCAGCTGGGCCTGCGGTCATGCTAGAAGAATTTAAAACCGCTGTCAGTCGCGATTCATTTGCCCAGCAAGAAATCGCCGAGCAGATCGCACAACAAGCGATGTCGATCGCCCGGGCTGAACAGGTAGACCCAGAAGTCCGCGCTGCCTTTACGCAGTATGCCGAAGAACGACTCAATCAACTGGTAACGGATAAGCCGGGTGATGCTCGGGTACACGTATTTGTCTCTAGTTACTACCGGGCAACCAACCAGCTTGATCGAGCAGCGGAAGAACTAACTATTGCTCGTGAACTTTCACCAAACAAACAAGCGATTATTATCCAGCAAGGATTTATCGCCCTCGCGCAAGGGAACAACGATGCAGCTGATGAGTTTTTCGAAACGGCCTTTGCGCTCGATGAAGAAAATCCACAAGCTCGTGAATACTACGCAGCGTCACGGTTGTACCAAAATGATATCGAAGGTGCACAAGCGCTTATCACCGACGATGCTATCAGGACCCAGCTTTCCAACAGCGACTTCTTCCTGGGTGCCGCCAATCAAGCCGGAGCCAACGAAGTGTTGATCGACCTGTTTGAAACTAGGCTCGCCGCCGATGATAGTCAGGCGCAAACCTGGGCGACACTGGCTTTCTTGTACTACGAACAAGACAACACCGAACAAGCTCTCGACCTGCTCGAAGCAGCCCAGATAGCGGTGCCGTCCTTTGCCAGCACGTCACAGTGTATCTCGGGTAATATTAGGGCTGGGAATGATCCGCAGGCTGGTTGTTAGACCATGGAGATTCGCACTGGTGTACCGTTGGCTCCATACACGACCCTCAAGGTAGGTGGTGCGGCGGAGCACTTGGTCGAAGTAACTTCAGAAACTGAGCTACAACAGGTGCGTCAATTTGCCGAGCAAATTGACGCACCTGTTTTGCTGCTCGGTGGTGGCTCTAACGTCCTGGTACCCGATGCTGGGTACCAGGGCGTGGTGATCGTCAACCGAATCACCGGTATTGAGTACCAATCCACCGCTGAGGGAAAAATCAGTGTCACCATCGGCGCCGGCGAGCTACTCGACGATGTGGTCGCTGATACCGTGAAGCGTGGCTACTGGGGGCTCGAGAACCTCAGTCACATTCCCGGGACTGTCGGTGCCGCCCCGATTCAAAACGTCGGCGCGTATGGGGTTGAAGTGTCTGCGCTGATCACGAGCGTCAGGGCGGTTTCGCTACAATCTGGGGAGGTGCGCACGTTCAAGAATCAAGACTGTCAGTTCGCCTACCGCGATTCATATTTTAAAACTGCCGCTGGGCGAGAGTGGCTGGTTACTCGTGTGACCTGCACCCTAGCGACCGACCGTGAGCCACGGCTCGAGTATGGTGACTTGCAGCAGCTTGATCAGGCTACCTGTACGCTAGCGGATGTCCGAGCCAAAGTCATAGAGATCCGTAGCAGTAAGTTTCCTGACTGGCACACCGTGGGGACGGCTGGATCGTTTTTTAAAAACCCCATCATCAGTGTCGACCAGCACACACAGTTGCTGCAGCAGTACCCAGCGCTGCCCACCTTTGTCATGCCCGATGGTCGCTATAAAATCTCGCTTGGTTGGGTGCTCGACAAAGTATGCGACCTGCGCGGCCACCAAGTTGGTGCTGTTGGCTTATATCACAACCAAGCCTTGGTCCTCATTAATACCGGTGACTCGGCTACGGCTATCAAAGACTTTTCCGCTCAGATCGCAGCGCTTGTCTATGATAAAACTGCTATCAAGATCGAACCAGAAGTCCGCTTCGTATAAGCATGTTCCGCCCTATGTACTCCTGGCTCAAGGGGAGTGAGGTGGTTAAAGTGGGGCAAGGTTGATGGTCATGATTACCACCCGTCCTACCCTTTGCACTTGGGCGCCAACCTCTATATACTAGCCAGTATGTCATTTTTAGATAGATTTTTCGGTCCAACCTACGAGAAAGAACTCAAACAAATCCGACCCCAAGTAGATGCAATTAACCAACTAGAAGACGACTACAGTACCCTGAGTGATGCTGAGCTGATCGAGCGCGTCAACGGCTACCGAAAACAGGTGGCCGATGGCACATCGCTTGATGATGTCTTGACTCCTATGTTTGCGCTGACTCGTGAAGCCGCCAAGCGTACCACCGCGATGCGTCACTACGACGTGCAGCTGATCGGCGGTATGATCCTGCACAGAGGCAAGATCACCGAAATGCGAACCGGGGAAGGGAAAACGCTGGTCGCGACGCTACCAGCGAGTCTTAATGCGCTTACCGGCCGTGGCGTCCACGTTATTACCGTCAACGACTACCTCGCTCGTCGTGACGCAATCTGGATGGGGCAGATTTATAACGCCCTCGGTTTATCGGTCGGTATCGTCAATCACGATGCCTCTTTCCTCTACGACCCCGAACACCAAGAAAAAGACGCCGAACGCGACGCCGAAGGCTCGTACAAAATTGTCGATGAATTTTTGCGACCGTGTACCAGGCAGGAAGCCTACGCTGCCGATATCACCTATGGTACCAACAGTGAGTTCGGCTTTGACTACCTGCGGGATAACATCGAATACGAACCAGAGCGCCTGCGTCAGCCACACCACGCCTATGCTATAGTCGATGAGATCGACTCGATTTTAATCGACGAGGCCAGGACCCCTTTGATCATTTCAGCCCCAGCTCCAGACACGGCCAACCTGTATAACACCTTTGCGCAGATTGCCAATACGCTGAAACCAGATGAGCATTACATTATCGACGAAAAAGCCAAGTCAGCATCACTCACGGACGCCGGGATCGAGGTGGCTGAAAAGGCGCTTGGTATCGACAACATCTATACCGACAAGGGTATTAAATACGTACACCACCTCGAGACCGCCGTGCGAGCCAAAGCGATATTTAGTAAAGACAAAGAGTACGTTGTCCGCGATGGCGAGGTTGTGATCGTCGATGAGTTTACCGGCCGACTACAACCAGGCCGACGTTGGTCAGATGGTCTCCACCAAGCCGTCGAAGCTAAAGAGGGAATGCCCATCCAAAAAGAATCCCGCACCTTTGCGTCTATCACTTACCAGAACTATTTTCGCATGTACGAAAAGCTCTCAGGTATGACCGGTACAGCCCTCACGTCGCAAGAAGAATTCTTCACCGTCTATGACCTTGAAGTCATCCCCGTACCAACCAACCAAGACGTCCAGCGGATCGACCGGAACGATTTGATTTACCAAAACGAAGCCGGGAAGTTTACCGCCATCATCAACAAGGTGAAAGAAGTCCACGAAAAAGGACAACCAATCCTCATCGGTACCGCCTCAATCGAATCGAACGAACGGTTAGCGACAGCGCTGTCCAATGCCGGCATCACACATCAGATGCTCAACGCCAAAAACCACGAATCAGAAGGTGAGATCATCGCCGCCGCTGGACGAAAGGGCGCTGTGACACTTGCGACCAACATGGCCGGTCGTGGAGTCGACATCAAGCTAGGTGGCCCAGAAGCCGACAAAGCCGAGTCCAAAGAAATCGTCGATCTCGGTGGACTATTTGTCCTTGGTACCGAGCGTCACGAAGCGCGCCGCATCGACAATCAGCTACGTGGTCGGTCAGGTCGACAAGGTGACCCCGGGGAGACCCAGTTTTTTGTTTCAATGGATGATTCGCTGATGCGCGTGTTTGGTGGTGACCGGGTTAAAAACCTCATGGGTACCTTCAAGATCCCCGACGACCAACCAATCGAGATGGGAATGATTTCACGTACCCTCGAGAGCGCCCAAACCAAGATTGAAGGTTTCCACTTTGACTCACGAAAGCAGGTGCTGGCCTACGACGACGTACTCAATAAACAGCGCCAAGAAATGTACACCACCAGACGCGGTCTGCTTGAATCAAATGAAAAAGTCATCAATGAATTCGCCGAAGAATTGTTCACGCTCTACCCAGATTCTCGGCAAATTAGCCAGGAAAAGCAACAAGATCTCGGCAAAGAGTTATACGATGATTTATTCCGTCGATTGTCTCTCCAGGTCTTAGATATGCTCTGGGTTGAGCACCTTGAAGTTATGACCTACACTCGATCAAGCGTTAGTCTTCGAGCCTATGGTCAACGTGACCCTCTGACTGAATACCGCAAAGAAGGAAATAGACTCTTGAAACTCATGCAAGAAGCTGTGTTCTCTCGAATTGCATCAGCCCTACCACAATTACAGCCGCAAGCCGTAGCTAAAGAAGAAGCTGAACGCAAACAAGAAGCTCGAGCCGCCCAAAAAAGCGCCGGCGCTACAGCCGAAAGCAAAACCTCTACCAAGGCAGCTCGTACCCCGGTTACAAAAGATGAAGTCTACGGGCGAAACGACTTGGTCACTATCACCAACGGTACCGATACGGAGACGATCAAATACAAAAAAGCCGAGCCACTACTGCAAAACGGCTGGAGTATTGCCCAGAAATAACATTGCAAACAATAGTCATAACGGTATAATTCGAGTAATGGTTTTCATTGCTCGTTTTTTATTTACAGTACTAGGTCTCATGGTTATTGCTGAGATTTTGCCTGGCATCACAGTCGATAATGTGTATATTGCCTTTATTGCTGCCTTTGTGTTGGCGCTACTAAATGCAGTGGTTCGACCGGTGCTTTTGATCCTGACGCTTCCAATCACAGTCATCACCCTGGGCTTGTTTGCTTTTGTGATAAGTGCGTTACTCTTTATGTTCGCCGCTTCGTTTTTAGATGGATTCGCCGTTGATGGTTTCTGGTGGGCTTTGATCGGCTCCGTCTCGATGACCATCGTGAGTACGATCGGTACCAAGTGGATCAAATAGCATTGCTATCTCGCAATAGCTCATGTAATGTATCGACATGTTTGTTGATGAAATTACAATTTATGCCAAAGCCGGAAACGGTGGCAAAGGTGTCGTCCGTTGGCGACAAGAAAAGTTTATGCCCAGAGGCGGTCCCGACGGCGGTAACGGAGGACGCGGTGGCGACGTCTATGTTCGAGGTGTTAAAGATCTAAACCGTTTATCAAAATACACCGGCAGCAAAAAGTTTGCGGCTGTTTCTGGTGAAGATGGACGTGACAAATCGATGCACGGTCACCATGGAGATGATTTTTATATTGATATCCCGGTTGGTTCCAAGGTGACTGACCTCGGTAGAAACCGTGTGTTTGAAATTATGCATGATGGTGAGGAAGTAAAGATACTCAAAGGTGGTGGTGGCGGACTTGGTAACGAACACTTCAAGTCATCGACTAACCAAACACCAGAAGAATCAACCACTGGTAATCCCGGTGAGGATGGTGAATTTTTGATCGAGGTTTCACTGATGGTTGATGTAGGGTTTGTTGGATTTCCAAATGCAGGAAAATCAACACTGCTTAATTTACTCACCAATGCCAAGTCACGTATCGGCGCTTATCCGTTTACCACCCTCGAGCCGCACCTAGGTGCGCTGTATGGTTACACCCTAGCTGACATCCCTGGACTGATTAGTGGTGCGTCTACGGGTAAAGGGCTTGGACACAAGTTTTTGCGTCATGTGTCACGCACGAAAATGATCTTGCACCTCGTCTCACTAGAGAACGAAGACGTCTCAGAAGCGTATTATGCCATTCGTTCCGAGCTAGAATCGTACGCACAAGGCCTAGTAGAGAAAGAAGAATGGATTATTTTAACCAAAAAAGACCTTGTTTTAGAAGGTGATATTCAACAGCGGGTGAATACACTTGAAAAAATTGGGAATCGTGTCTTTGTTATTGCAGAAAATGACCCAGAATCAATCAAAAATTTACAAGACGCACTGGTCGCACACCTTCGGGCGAGCGAACCAGAGGTGTAGTTTCATCCAGACAAAGTCCAGTGCGTATCGTTGCGCCGCCAAGTCAGCATCATGCGTGCCAAACAGGTAGTATCTGAGTTCAGTTAGAAAAAGATATCGATGTTATGTAGCTATAAAGTCTGACCGGGCAGTGACTAAAGCGTAATCGCGTGCCGCTCGACTTGTGAGTGTTATCAGTACCAAGTACAATGAGTATCAAATGTATAATGTCGTATGAAATATTTTCCAACCATTGGACTTGAAGTCCACGCCGAATTACACACCAAATCAAAAATGTTTTGTGGATGCAAAAATGCACCGCATGAGTCAGAACCAAATGCTCACACCTGCCCAGTTTGTCTAGCGCACCCGGGTACTCTGCCAGTGCCAAATAAAGAAGCGATCAAAATGGTCTTGCAATTTGGCCAGGCAGTCGGATCAGACAAAGCAGATTTTTCTGAATTTGATCGTAAGAATTATTTTTATCCAGACATCCCTAAGGCGTATCAAATCAGCCAGTACGCCTTTCCATTTTTGCTCAATGGTGAGCTGAGTGGTGTAGCTCTCACTCGAGTCCACCTCGAAGAAGATACCGCCAGAAGCAGTCACGACCAAGGCGACTACAGTTTAGTGGATTTCAACCGCGCCGGTGTCCCACTGATGGAGCTCGTTACCGAACCAGTATTGCACGATGCAAAAACAGCTGGTGACTTTGCCCGTGAACTACAGCTCTTGCTTCGAACTATTGGAATCTCAGAGGCCAACATGGAACGGGGAGAAATGCGCGTCGAAGCCAACATTTCTATCAGCGAGATCGAAGGTGAGTTGGGTACCAAAGTAGAGGTTAAAAACATTAACTCGTTCAAAGCAGTTGAAGCCGCCATCGACTACGAGATCAAGCGACACGCTGAACTATTAGCTAATGGGGAAGAGATCATACAAGAAACCCGTGGTTGGGATGAAAACAAAAGTCAGACCTTCTCGCAGCGCTCCAAAGAGACCGCCAAAGATTACCGCTACTTCCCAGATCCCGATATAACCAAGCTCAAAACATCCGAGATTCCAGAATTTGACTCTGCCGAGATTGCCGAGAATATGCCGATTTTACCAAGTTTTAAAAGGGAATTATACAGTAAATATAAAATCTCGGATCAAATTATTGAAACTATTATCGCTGATAAGTATATCGATGATTTATTTGCCCAGACCTTAGATCTCCTGCAGAAAGGAGGTAAGGCAGACGCAGTGCCTCTGGCAGCCAATTATGCATCGGTCGATGTTCCAGCCTTGCGGGCGACGCAATCCGCTGACGCGACGATACACCCGAAACAGTTCGCTGAACTGATAACCTTAGCCACCGACGGTGTAATTGGGTCTCGTGGGGTCAAAGACCTGCTACCAAGGCTATTTGGCATGGACGGCAGCGTAGAAAATTTAGCTACCGAGCATGGACTGATCCAGAAATCTGATCCAGACGCCCTGCAAGCCATCGTTGATCAAGTTATCAGTGACAATCCAGCTCAAGTCGCTGAATTCAAAGCTGGTAAAGAAACAGTGCTCAAGTACCTCGTTGGACAGGGTATGCGACTTTCAAAGGGTTCTGCCAACCCGGCGGTGTTAGAACGGCTGCTGCAAGACGAGATAATCAAGTAATCCACAGTATCTTGGCAGCCGAGTTTTCGCTCCCACTTGATCTGCTACACTAAGCGTAGTGAAGAAAATCTCCTTTGGAAATAAAGAGTACGTCAAAGCTTCAGAGGTAGCTAAGCGATTTCGGTATACCCAAGACTACGTTGGCCAACTCTGCCGTGCTAAAAAAGTAGATGCTCGTTTAGTAGGGCGTACCTGGTTTGTCGACCCAGACTCCGTCGCAGCCTACCGTAAGACCAAACACAGCACTCAAAAGGGCACAGCGACTAACGTATCGCTCAATAAGCAGCCTAAGCGCAAACAAAACCCTAAGCCTGTCGCACCGGTGATGCGATCCAAAACCTCAAAAGCTACCCAGCGTCCAATAAATACTAACGTAGGTGGACATGCAGTCACCTATAGCTCTGACAGCGAAGTATCCATCCCCATCCTTGGTAAGACAAAGGAAGCTAAACTTCTGGAAGTGAAGACCCCAACTGCACCGGCTACCGAATCCACCCAGCCCAAGAAACCGCCGCATAAGGTAAAAATCAAAAAAAGCGGTTCCAAGAAAACTACATTTACAACCGAGAAATTACCCGAGATATCATTGTCTGGCAAGCTAAAAGTAAAAAATACATCAGACGAAATTGAGCAAAAAGAGCAACGTATTGCAGCAGCAAAAGAACAAAAGACAGCCACACAAAAACGACAAAGCAAAACTAGTAACCAGTCTGTCAGTTCTGATTCTCCGACGGTATCTTCCTCAAACAACGACCGTGATCAAATCTCATCGTCCAAAACACCACAAACTGGTACCAGATCAGCGCCAGTAAATTTTACACCTAAACAGGCTCAGTCAGCCGCTAAAAGTCGATTTCGCAGTTGGTACTCTAATTGGTTTTTAGTGTCGCTTTTTCTTGCAGCGTGTTCAGCGCTGGCAGTCTTGTCACTCGCATCCCTCGGCAATATTTCTTCGACTACCGCGGATACTTCATGGTCACTATTTTTCGATTTTAAACTGCTCATGGATCTGCTGCCGTAGTGTCGAACCTTATACACAGTTTACGTTCTTTTAGTCCGTTTTGACTATATTTTTCTATATAATTAGTAAGAATATGAAAGATCAGATCTACATTAATGACCAAATTTTTTGCGCTGTTAGGGTCGCTGTAGCTAAGGTCTCCTACTCCAAAGATTACATCACTCGCCTGGCTCGAGAACAAAAAATTCGCGCTGTACACATCGGCAGAAATTGGTACGTCGACGTCGATGCTCTTTTGCGCTACGAAGAAGTTCAAGCACTGGAAAACAGTGTGCGTAATAGACAATTAAAACAGCAACGAAAAGTTGAGCGTGATCTGCGCAACGCAGTGGCGTACCAGCCGGTAGGTGGTTTTAAAACCCAGGTTCGGTTTGTGGTATACGCAGTGACTACAGTATGTTTGGTGGTAGCTCTTGGGTTTGCGGTTGGCGCTGGATTAAGTCAGGTCAGTATGTTGGCAGCCACAACACAGGCTGAGCTACCTTCAGCGGCAATGTCGACTGCTGCAGATCAAGCTGTTTTGGTTCCGGAATTCACCACCCCACAAACTCGAGTAACGGTTGCAGAAGACAGACAGATAGTAAAACCAGTCACCAAAACAGATTGGCTAAAAATTCGTTATGAGTAGATGTAACAACAGTATTTCGTTAGGAACGTTGCTTCGTGTTGGAGCAGCTTTTGTAGTGTTTGCCCTGTTGCTAATTGCTCAGACTACAACTGCTCAGCCAGCTCCGACTATCAACTACCAAGGAAAACTCCTCGACAGTGCCAGCGTCACCGTCCCCGACGGCGAATACAACATGCGCTTCTATCTGTACAACACAACCGGTGGTGCGACCACGACCGCCATCTGGGATGAGGAGCGCGTTGGTGGCGATCAGGTCACGGTCGATAATGGTCTTTTCAGTGTCATGTTGGGTGCAGTAGATTCGCTGTCGGGCGTGGACTTCAACCAAACCCTGTACCTTGGGGTAGAGATCGGTGGCACCGGATCGCCTGGTTGGGACGGCGAGATGGCTCCGCGCAAGATCCTCGGGTCTGTCCCCGCCGCCTTTGAAGCCGGGAACGCCACTACTTTTAACAACCTCGCTACTACTAGCTTCCTGCGCAGCGACCAAGACGACACCGCCAGTGGCCTACTGACTTTTACCGGCGGCTTCATCAGTAGTGCCTCCAGCACCATCAACCGACTCACCACCGGTACTACCACTGTCACCACCCTAGACATCGGTGGCGAGGAGATCACCAGCCTGACTGGTATTGGCCTCACCAACACCAGCGGCACCCTGACCGTCGCAACTAGCACCCTGGGCCTCGGCGACGGCAGCTTCCTTGGTCTCTCTGATACGGGGAGCAGCTTCACCGCCAATCGTCTGTTGTTCACCAACGGCGCGGGGGATGCGGTGACCGATAGTGCTGGTCTGACGTACGACGGTACTGATCTGAACTTGGGTGCGAACCAAGGGTTGGCCATTGATGGTGTGCGGATGTTCACCGCCAGTACCACGCTCGATAACGTTAGCATCGGTGAGAATGCGGGAGCGTCGTATGTTGGGGGTATTTCAGGTGCTAACGAATTCAATGTGGCACTCGGGTTCGAAGCTGGTCGCTATGCTTCGACGACGACCAGTTTACGCAACAGTTATAACAACTTTATTGGTTATCGTGCCGGTCTGAATAATACTGGTCGGAGCAATAATTTGTTTGGTCGGAATGCAGGTGAAAACAACACTGGATACAATAACAACATCTTTGGTCTCGACGCAGGTCTGAATAACACTGGTTCAGATGTTGCTATTATTGGTAGAGATGCTGGTCTAAATAACACCGGTGACAGTAACAATCTGTTTGGTTTTCAAGCTGGCCTAAATAACACCGGTGACAGTAACAACATCTTTGGTCCAAGTGCCGGTGAAAACAACTCCGGATTTAGCAATAATCTTATCGGTGTTGAAGCCGGAGAGGATAATACTGGTGATTGGAATAACCTCATAGGCAGGCTGGCCGGTCGGAGTAACGAGGGTGATTACGTAAACGCAATTGGACGCAATGCTGGCTACTTTAACACTGGTACTGACGTAAACTTTTTCGGGTACCAGGCGGGAACTTACAACACAGGTAGTAGCACCAATGTAATGGGTCGTAACGCAGCTTTTGATAATACTGGTTCTAATCTCAATGTGTTTGGTGAGCTAGCCGGCTACAGTAATACTGGTTCCTACTCTGAATTCATTGGCTATGAAGCCGCCGGTCGCATGAGTGCGTCAAGCACTATCGCCATTGGTGGTTTGGCCTTGCGCGGTGGTTCTGGAAGCGTGTTCTCTGGCAACCTTGCCACCACCACCAACAACATCGCTATCGGGTACGGCGCGGGATACAACGTCGCCACCGGCGGCGACAACAACCTGCTCCTGGGCTACCGCGCTGCCGACTCTCTCACCACCGGCGCCAACAACATCGTCATCGGCTACGACGTCGAAGCCCCGAGCAACACCGGCAGCGGCCAGCTCAATATCGGCAACCTGCTCTTTGGTA
>Ga0306906_1000509_pt1 | contig 14589 bp, 27 predicted proteins | sample AntRauTorcE11897_FD_190405 | JGI IMG/M metagenome (GOLD analysis project Ga0306906, IMG submission 190405) | Saline lake microbial communities from Rauer Islands, Antarctica - Metagenome Torckler E11 #897 (v2) (version 2) | ecosystem: Environmental > Aquatic > Non-marine Saline and Alkaline >...
TTAACACATTGTACAGTCAGATTACTGTAAGAAAGATGCAATTGAATGAGAGACATTGTACGATCATGGAAGCTTGGGATGAGAAGAGTAAATCTAAAACCAATAGAACCTTAGCTAGAATGTACAAAGACTTATGGATTGAACTAGATGAGGTTAACCAAAACTTAAAAGATATTGAAGCTCATAGAGCAGCTAAATTAAAATACTCTATATCATAAGAAACTACATTGTACAGCTTCGCTGCATTCTTTGAATGGACACTCTCATAAACATATGTTTTATTAATTGAAAATGAATGGGAGTTATATTGATTAATTGAGTGTCACAATGTCCGACCCCCACATACCACAATGTACAGCTTCGCTCCATTCACACAATGTACGTGCTATATATTGTGGTAATGTACGACCCCCATGTAACCATTTACTATATTGTACGTATAATATAATAGACTCCGAGTGGAGTTCATTTACGGACTTCTGTGTCACAACAGATAATTAAGGGAGGATGAGAATCTTCCCTTTTTTTATGCAACCTTGGGACTGCTTATTCGTATAATATATTATAACACTGATTATGTTGTAGGTTGCAGTAGTCGGGGATTGATTTCTTTCTTTTACTGCAACCTTTTAATCAAAGAATCGTATAACATAATACATGGATTAACATTCATTTTTTTTCATAGTGGGATAACAATTACTTATTGGGTAATAGGTTGATTGTCGGGAGGAACGCATCTAAGGTTTTGGTTGAACTAGCTTCCTCCCATTCTTTATTTTCTGACTATAAATTTTTATAATTTTTAGTTTCGGAGAAAGAAGAAACTATATCTGTTACATGAGCCAACCCCCTTTTCACTAGTTATCCACATTATTTACACTTCGTTTTTGCACATCCACACCTGTTTTTGTACACCAAAAAGCGATTTAACCCCTTTTAAAATCATTTTATTACATAAAATAGTGTTTTATCCTACTTTTATGTACATTTTTATAAAAATAGCCTGTGTACCTTTAAACCCACATTTCCCGAAAAAAAGAAAAATAACCCCCAATTAAGGAACTTATAAATGTAAGTAAGATATAGGTATGGAACAGATGTCTTTGTGTGGTTATTCTTATGTATGCTGGTGATGTTTTCTCAGGGCGTATGCCCCTTTCATAGCCATGAGATAAACCCCTCTTAGAGGGGCTTATTCATTGACTCATGTATAATATTTTTCAGCATATAGTATAATGTTAAGACATTAATTTTATTTCCATGAGTACCAATATTTTTTAAAGCATCAATATAGATGTTATTAAAATCAGGTATTAGTATTGCTTTATTAACAAATGGATATCCTTCTTTTTGTTCGAACAATTCGAGTGCTTTTCTTATTCAGTATGTATTATACATTGCATGCGGTAAATGATTAGATTTAATCCAATCCCACATATTATCAGGATTTTTTGTATTAGGTGGATTACTATGACATTCAGAGCAAAGAAGTACATAATTACTAGGTATATCTTCACCACCTAACATATGTGGAATTATGTGACAACGTTCTAAATATACATTAGAGGATTTGCTTTTCGATTTACTTTGTTTATCATCACCTTTAAAGTGTGTGATACCATTTATATCTGTAGTAGATATATCTTTACCATCAGTTACCAGATATTTTTTATTATTATCAGTGGGATGACCTACTTATTTTATATTTCTCCAATTAATATCCATGAGTTATCTTTTAGTGATTAGGAAATGATTTTTAGTATGACAACACTTGGTGGATTTATCGCTTTGATAAGTGCATTTACCAGTGGTAAAGCTTTCTTCTTTATGAGTATGATCACAGAATAATTGTCTGATACTTTCTATTAACTTATCCATGTTAGGTTATACGAACTTATGGTATGGAAGGTTACGATATATTTACATTCTAAAATGAATCTTCTATATATTTAAGAATCAGCTAGTTATTGCTAGTGGTTTTTATCCTGATGTTATAGCCAATTAAACAGCTACTAAACTGTATTCAATTTTAAATACTTTAAATTCTTGCTCTCTCCAAGTTCCTTTAAACCTCTCACGCAAAATACTTATTTCGCTTTCGGTATAATGTTGAGTTTGTTCAATTGTTGTAAACACATAATTTAATTCTTTACTGTTTATTGTATTTTGCTCAACGAACGCTCCACTTTTGTTTTTTATTACAAACATAATTTTTAAAATAACTGGCTATAACACCGCATAAAATTAATACGGGTTTTGTGCCAAATTTGAGCGAATTACCTTTTAATTAGTTTCGAGTAGTACGGATGGTTTTCGCTTTCTATTCCCGTACTAATCTTATGCAAACCGTTGGAGTGCATTATTTTGTTTGGAAAGCACACCACTTTTTTCTTAATCCACATTTATTATTATTTTTTAAGTATTGGCAATTCTTATTTTCTTTGCCACAAAATAACGTACCCTTCGGCACAACAACAACGGGTATAGTTAATTTTTTAACTGCATTAAGTACTTCTAGTATGTTTGTACCTAAATCATCATAGCATAATATTTGTTCAATATTCTCTATATCCTTTGTATTTTTAATCTTGTCTATTTTTGCTTTAATCTGTTCTAAATCCATTATTTCTGTTTATTTATTCGTTAAAAAACTAACCATACCCACGCACGTTGTGTGTAATGCTACGCAATCAATCCTATTAGCCATATAGGACAAAGCATTAGCCAATACATAAATCTTTCTTCTAGGGTTAATACTACGTTAGTGTTTTAGAATACTCTATTGCTTCTAATATTGTATCGTAGTTGGCTATCTTTTGCTCTTTTCCACCACCATACGGTATTTCGTAAAGTGTAATTTCTTTTCCTACTACTTCAATGTAGAAACCATCTTCTATGTATTCCGCTTCTTGTATGGTTATCTTTCCATCTTTTAGAAACATTGTGTATTTATCCATAATTCATTTGTTTAAGTCCGTACTAAGCCTAACAATATGTAAAAAACATTAAAACGATTTTTTACACAAACCGTTAGCCACAATATACCCTAATAGTGACAAGGGCAAGTTTTTCGGCTTGTTCCATCATCGCTGTATATCCAACCATAATCGCCACAGTCAGGGCATACAGTTCGCTTCTCTTGGCTAACATTGTGTAACCGTAATTGCTCTTGTTCACATTCATTCCAAACCTGCAGTAATGCTTGTTGTACACTTACACTTTCTGGGTAAGCTGTCTTACTTTGTATTTCTTTAATTCTGTCTGTTGTCATTATTTCCATTTATTAAGTTTTGTTGTTAATTCACCGCAACTACGGTTACACTTGTCCGTTGTAAGTAATGCTAAAATTCTGCACTTTCATCAGACTGTCTTAATAATCTTGCAAATACTTCTACAAATTTTTCCTGTTTAGACAGTTCGTGTTCTCCCATCGCATCTAAAATAATATGTACTTTTTCGTGATAAAATGTGTCTAATGTATTACATTCAGTTACTTTTTCGCCTTTGTATTCAGAGCATACACTTATTTGGTTATCTGTAAAACTACAATCTCCAAGTACACCCTCGTTACTTAATCTAACATTATCAAACCCTACATTTATTGTGGATGCAAAGACTTTAAATTTTTTCGGTATTTTCATTTTAATTAAATTATCTGTTAATAATCCGCACTACACACAACTGTATATAAAACAGCTTAAAAAAAGCCGTTCCATATACCCATTCGTTGTGGCGCAATTAAAATTTTAGCGACATACCCATTCTAATTTCTATAAATGGTAGTCTAACCCACAATGAAAGATTTGGGTATATCCCAACATTAGCACCAAACACAATGTCTTTCTCTTTAAATATTACTAAGTAAAATCTTTTCGTTTTCATAAATCAAATTTTAAAAGCGCACAACACGTAATAAAACACATTGCTAGTAGTTTTTATCCTGATGTTAGCCATCAGTTTCAACCGAGTTTTTTTTACCTTTTACTGCACCACCATCAGTTACGATCACTAATGCTTCATGGAATGTTAGATCATATTTTCTCATGACTTATCTTATTTAACGATTAGATATACTAAGGCAACAAAGAATATTATCAACAGTGTACGAGTACCTTCCATATATGTAGCTTCGAAACCTTTCATATTGTCAAGTGTTCTTTCTAATGAGTTTTCATATTTATATTGCATATATATTTTCAGTATCACAACTAATGGACATCCAATTACAGCAATCCAAGAAAATATATTTATCATTTTAACTAAAGTTTCCATAGTATTATTTTTTTATGTATGGTAGAATATTCATTTATCAGTACGTATCTTTTTTCTTGTGCCATATTAATCTATACGAACTTATGCTACGAAAGGTTACACATCATCCTTAATCTTAAACTTCTTAAGCCAATAATACGCCTCTTCAATAATACGTTTTCTCTTATTTTTCCATCTTCTCCTAGCCTTTTTCTTATTCAACTCAAATTCTTCTTCTGACTTGGATGTTAAATGAAATAGCTGACATTTACTATACTTATAATATCTTATCGGGATAATTTCTCTTCTATCGTAGATATTATATTTTATCTCATTTAGCCTTTCTTCGGCTTCTTTTTCTGTATTAAAGACAGTTTTATTACATGCATATTTATCAGGCATTAGAGTTATCTTCTAGTTTCAAAAGTTTAATAATAAGATTATCCTTATCCTTTTTCAAGCTTTTGATGGTCTTTTGTAATTTAGATTTACTTTGCTTTATTTCTTCACTATTTTGTTGAGCTTTAGTTCTCTTAATATCAGCTTTACTTGGAGGTTTACAAAATAGTAATTCGTTCATTAGTCTACAAGTTTCTTTCTTAGATTCATCTAATTGATATGCAAGTTCATCTTTCTCAGACTCTAATACGCCCATTTCATACTTAAGCTGCTTGATATATGCATCAGCTATTCTAAGTTTTTGTTTAAGCGGAATTTCTTCATTATATGTAGACATACTATCCTTTTTTAAATGGTTTTTCAAGCCATAGTGCAAAATCCTTATCGTAACGTTTTAGTGTAACCAATACTAACATAATAACCATCCAAAACATATTAGATGTTATTAAACCATGATCGCCCATAAATATAAAGAATACAATATTACTAGACAACCAACCGATCACAATAATTATGAATAATAAATCTTTATTAGTCTTAATCATTAGCTCGGTGTTTTGACTTTTAATCTTTTGAGTTTACCACACTTAAGACAGGTATAATCAGTTACAACAACCCTTACTAGTTTATGCCAACTGTTTACCGTATATCCTAAATCCTTTACTATTTCAGCTTCGCTCTTCATTTCAATTTCATTAATTAATTCGAAGTGATGTTGACAAAATATTTTATCTAAAAAAGTGCTCATTAGTTTGATGTTACTTTACCAGTAAGAAGTTTCCACTCATCACTACAATCATCTTTCACATAATATAGATCACCAAATTCTTTTACTGAATCAGCAACCACCATCATGATCTCATGAGACATACCCCAATATCCAAGGGAGAAGATAATCTTATCACCATCATAAACATCTTCATGATCACAGCTACAGTCGTGTGTAATGAAGAGATTTCTCTTCTGACCATATACGGTAAAGTTCATAGTGAAACTACCAAAATCATGAGTAGTGATAGAACTAATACCGTTAGTGAAATCCTTAACACCTTCATTTAAAGGATTAGTTTTATCTCTTAAGATAAATTGAATAGGTCGATCAAAACCTTTCATGTCAGCATAACTATGTAGCTCATGTCTTTGCCACTCATTGATATCTCTAATGAGCTTAGGCATAAGATCAAACATATCTGATTTATTTGCTGTTACGAATAGTTGTGTGTTAACACCCATAATTTTATTATTTAAAATGAATATACGTGATAATAGAGTAATACTACTTGCACCATAAATGTAGTAGCTAAATATCTTGATTTTCTACCTATGAATTTTTCAACTATGTCATCACATGTAGGAGATAAACATAACCAATTAATCACCTACGATCTCATAGACCATACCATTTACAAGGACATTTGCTAAGTTCTTACCAAGTATTAACCCTCTCTCGTCATCTATTACTGCTAATCTACCTCGTATCATAATAATTTTGCTTAGTCTTACTTATGGTACGAATAAATAACAGAAATTGTTACAATCTCGAAGTTAAAATGTCTAATATCTCACAATAAATTTTGTAGCTTAGTCTGGCTTTCCACTTATCAGAGTTTACATTCCATATTAGTGCATAAATTGAATTCCTATCAGTGATAGGTAGTAGCTTCTTTCTCTCTTCTATTCTTGCCTCTACTTTTTCAAGATATTCTAATTGAATATCGTTTAGTATGTTTTCCGCATTGGTCATTTCTGTTTAATTATCTGGTATATGATATACATAGTGAATACAATGGTTGCATATGTTCTTCTGACAAACTCAAAAACATTATCCATTTATAATCAAATCATATAAGTTCTAAGGCATTTAATAGTCCAGCATTGATTGCTTGATCAAAGTCATCATATAACTCCACTGAAACCCCTAAATCAGTCTCATTACAAAGGATATCATGAAGCTCTTCATCGTCTTGGATAAGTGAGTAGTAAAAACACAGTTCAATTTCATCTGCTTCTTCTCTAAATGGTAATGCAGTAACATATATGTTATGTTCAACTCTAAGCCATTCAATTAATTGAGATGGGACAAATTTTCCATAATAATTTTTTTCTATTGCTAGAGTAGCAATATCATTTACTAATAACTTTTCCATGACTGATTTTATTTGTTAAGTCGATATCTAAGTAAATCTAGAGTTTTAAAATACTCTAGTATTTCTTTCTTTTGCTCATAGACTTTAAAGAAGTCCTGTAAATCATCATCAGACATTTCCTTAATCTCAGTAATGATCTCATTTCTTCTGCTTGTTCTATTAGCACTTTGTCTTCTGATTCCCTCTTCTTCTAAATCTTCGTAATATTTATCTGCACTACTACCCATTATCTAAATCTTTAAATTGTTCTTGTTCATAATCCACGTATTGAGCATCAACGATAACTTTACGTGCTTGGTGTATGTTATCAATATACTCACAGCTAAATGCTGAGTCCTCTGGACGTTTACAGATGTTTTTAGCTTGCTCTTCAGTATATTTACCAGCATCTTCAATGTCACTGGTATAGCCTTTACTATTTGCTCTCCACCATAATAAGGCGTTACCAATAAAACCTCTGTTTCTAATATAATATAATTTTTCTGATTCCAAAACTATTAAGTATTTATGTTAAAGAAATTTAAGAAATAACGAATTAGGACTCGTTATAGTTGCAGTACAAAACCACCAAATTCGCTACTTGGTGGTTTTTTTACCTTTACCAAACCCAAGTGGAAGTTCCATTACAACCTTATGATTAGAATTACGAATCTTATTCATAATATCTTTCTGATATTTAGTGAGTTTAGTCTTCATCATTTTTAGTCCAAGTTCCTGATTCACCTTCATGGTTATCATAACCCATCGCCATAGCAATACAAGTGAATCTACTTCTACCATTATACTGTTGCATGATATCAATAGCTGAGAAGAGTACAATTATAGTCTCATCCTTAGTCAGCTTATCATATTGATCTCTGACCTCATTATCAGTATAAAACTTTTTCTTCTTAGGCATTTTGGTTTTATTTAGTGTATCAATTTTCTCGATAGCAGCATTTTTCATAAAGTCTAATACTTCATCAGGAATAGTATTATCTATTTCTCTAAATCTAACATATGCATCTATAATATTTTTCTTAACCATGAGATTTGCTTTTTTTATCATACGAAAAAACCCATCGCTTTGTTGCAATGGGTTCGAATATTAATTAGGATGGCGATTAATAAGTCTACGTTCTTGTTCTTTTAAAATCAAAGTACTTATCGTAATCATTTCAGAAGAGTTCACATCACTATGTTTTAATAATGCTTTCTTATGTTTGGTAACTTGAAATAGCCCTTCAATTTCTCTTGTATTTTGTGCGAAAGATTTTTTAAATGCATCTTTCATATCAACTATTCTTACTTTATTATTCATGAGTATGTGAGTTATTATGTCCGTCTCTATGATAATCATGACCTTCATGATCTCCATCATTTAACCTAATTCTAATAGTGAAAACAATTGCTGCAATTACTATTACTATAGCTAGAGCATATGTTATTGCTTTTTTTGTTTCGTTATTCATGATTCCAATCTTTAATTGTCAAATCCGAAGACCATTCTAGCATCTTCGTACTTCTCGGCTAATTCCTTCAATGGTTTAATTGTACCTTCAATGTTGTGTTCAAACCACTCACTATAGAGCACACTCCATGAGTATTGAACGTTCACACCCCATTCACTAGCTGGTTTAGTGAGATAATCTCACCTTCATTATCCCAAAAACTTGGTTGCTTGGTTACATTGGGTTCGAATTTTTACTTATCAGATGGGAATCTCTCAGCAAGGATTTTCTTTAATCTTTCGACATCATCTTTCTTTGCTTCAATATCTCTCTCATATTGTAACAAGTCGTTTAACTCCCCTCCTTGTACGAAGACCGTCACCCTCTGATCTCTTTCTCTTTCCAATTTCACAACTTCCCTCTCGCCTAACTTTATGTTTTGCTTCAAATCCCCTTCCGCATCCTCCAAAAGATACTGGATTTCTTGTGATTCTCTTTCTTCTGTTGATTGATTCATCAACTGTTTCGCTGTTAACATTTTTGCTTGTTTCGCCATTTTGATTATTATTTAACTTTTCACTTTGATTTACTATTACCTTAAATATAAATTCAGGTCTTGTTTTTCTTATTTCACCATAATTATATGGTGAATATTGTCTCTTTGGTTCATCATTACAATAACTGGCAATACCACTATTTACTGATCTTAAATGCCATGATATATAAAATACTTTATCATCTTCAATATAAAATGGTATTGTTTTACTATCAAATTTATATCCGAAATTTACTAGAAAATTTGATACTAAATATAAATCACTACTCCCCAAACATTCCACATAACCTTGATCAGGTATTTTCATATGACTTGGCTTACCTAATACAATTTCAGCACATGGATTATTACTTGTTATACTTCCAGAATTATCAACATATGATTTATTAACAAGTGATTTTCCAGCCATTGTGTTTTGGAACTTAATGTTATATGAAGATGGATATTTAATACCTTCACCACCAGTTGTCTTAATATCAATTCTTTCTGCATTAGGTGGTGATGACATCATATCAGGACTACCATGTGCACCAGACAGATTACTTTCAGATTTATAAATTTTAATAGCGTTACGATAACGACATACATTAGGGTTTTGAAAATATTTCCAATCATCAAATGATTTTTTCATATCATCAATAAATCTGTTCATACTAACAGTTGGCATTGATGTATTAGAAGATACAGTCCAGACTGTCATGGTATTCCAACAAACAGCCTTAAAATTATTAGCACTAATATTACCATCTACTTGACTATTACATTCTCTTCCGTGTACCTCTTTAAGATAATACACAAAAGCTCTTGCAAGATCACTATTAGTAGTATACACAGCACCTTTGCTCGGTAGCTTTGTGTGTTCACGATATGATTTAAATAAAGGACTACTATCTGTTATTGGCATAATTATTATATTTTTCTTACTTGTTCACCTGTTTCAAAACTTATCTTAAGTACTCCATCCACTTCAAATTCGATCTCACGATCTTCACAATAGAATTGCAATGGTTCATTCTTATTGACAGTTGGATACATGAGATATCTATCACCCTAGTCATGCTCTATCTTCTGCTGACATTCTGGGCATTCACGCTTAACCACAATTGGAAGATAAAATCGTTTTACTTCTACTTCAAACTCTTCTTTTATTTCAAATTTCTCCATAATATTACATCGAATAATTTATAATTCCAAAATTAATCTCATATTTCACATCGTTCTTATTTAACAACTCAAGCTCACTATGATAATAATTTCTAAATTCATGGATTGCATTTTTTCTGGTGAATGAAGAACCTAATAAGTGGGTTTCATCTTGATGAATTGATAATGAAAATTTACCATTACTCACATTAGGTATAATACTAACAAATCCAGTTTTCATATCATTATTACCTATCATGCATTTCTAACTCATTATCGTCATCATATTGAAGATCGTTAAAATGAAATCTTTTGATCATTTTATTTTCTCTTAATACACGACCATGTTCTTCACCAGTCTCAGGATTCAACTTAGTCTTTTTTCTATTACCAGCACTACTCACATAGTAAGTTTCTGTGGTTGTAACTTCTTGATTCTTAACAGTTAAGAACACTCCAACATGTGTATAATTATGAAATCCCATTTGATTATTTTAAAAGTTTTGATATTTCAAGCATAGCTTCATCGCCAAATTTAGACTCTGGAAATGTATGTACTATTTCTTGTACTAACATCACATCTTTATCTACGATAGCTTTTTCTAGAATAGGTCTGAATTGCTTTTCTAAATTTAGTAACAACTCAGACCTCTTACTATTAACCTCATGATATTCCATCAGGTTTGATTTCATTTCTTGACTCAAATCCATTAGTTAATGTCAGTTAATCTTGCTTCCAATATCTTAGCGTAGTCCATTAAAGAACGTTCATCAGGTGCAACGCTTTCTGCTTGTAATCTAATTTCTTTTTCTTCTTCTTTGATAGCATGGATCAGCTTATTGATATGACCTTCACTAATTGCTTCATAGTCATTTTCAAAGTATGGCTGGTCTACTATTTCAAATTGTCTATCACCAACAATACTTGCTTTAGCATATGGGAAATACTCACACACTCTAATTTTTGAACTATCGTATTGAGGTACAGCGACAACATTCATTGGATCAACCAAACATAATAACACTGGTGCAGAATTCTCATCATTGGTTTTATGCCATCCTCTAAAATTTTCAACATATTTAGTAGCACCAACATGTAAACCATCAGAACACTCAATTCTTGGATTACCATCACATTCAGGTCTATCCTTAGTAACTGGTACTCCAAGTCTAATCTCCATAGTATGAGAGTAGTGATCAGTATATATTGATTTTTTCTGATCTTCGATTTGATCAAGTTTAGCTTGAAGTTCGTGTAGTTTACCTACTAACTCAACATCATGTTCACCATCATTTTCCCATTTACTGAAAACACTTCCAGTGGTTACATTATAACCAACAAATACTCTTTGTTCTATTTCTTCTTCTACCTCAACATCTTCAAATAATTCATCAGGCTCATAACCTTCTTCTTCTACAAACTCATCATACGAATCATAACCTTCTAGGTCATAATCACCTGTTGGTTCTTCATCAGTATATGTTTCAGTAACCCAATCAGTCTCATATAGTTTATAAACTACATAGTTGGTAGGAGATTGTTTTCTTTTATACTTAATTCTCATGTAGCTCTCAGATACAAATTCCGCAAGATCATGATTGATTCTTTCTTTGTAATCCACTGTCTTATAAACCACTAGATAACCTTTATTGGTTAATGAGAAGTCATGAGTATCAATAAATCTGAATAAATCTTCTCTAACTCTTCTATCAGGGTTAGCCATAAGGCGTTTCCAGAAGTTCACAATGGAATCAGTAGGAAATTCTTTCTCTATATACGTTTCAACTGTCTTAACCAAGTCACTTGGAACTGGTGTATTGAAACCAGCCAAAGTTGTAATTTCAGAATCTGGATCATACTCGAAATCATTCAAGACCATCATTTTTGCTTTGATGTTAAGACCACCCATGATTTCAGATACATTCTTATCTGATGGGTCTTTCATTGCTTTAAGAACTATAGCAAAGAAATCATCTGCATCATCCTGTGTAGGAAAGCTTTTAGAAAATGTGTCTGAGTTAATCATTACGTTAACTCTTGTTCCTCGCATTGTTCCAACTATATTATTCATAACTTCTTAATGGTTTATTGTATAGTACGTATAATCTACGTGCTAAGTTGCAAATTTATTCTGTAAAAAACAAGTAGAGGGTTAGGACATCACCGCTAACCCTTTAGTCTACTTTTCAATCATCATCTTCAACATGAATAACAATTCTTTATGAGCTTCATTCTCAATATGAATTCTATGTGGTAAATCAAACCACTTTAACCTTCTACCTGATTTATTAGTGATATCCATAAGGTATTTCATATCATTACCAACTGGTGTCTTTTCAATCTTAATTTCATTGTCAAACTTAACCTTTAACTTCCTCTCCAAAAGATCACTGCTAACATATTTATGAAGATTGTTGTTAATATGATCAATATGTGATTTAACTTTCTTTACTGCATCACAGATATCAGTATTAACATGTTGCATCACATCTATGTTTTTTAGTTTATCATCAACTGAATTTATAAACATATCTAAAACCAATTCAATGTAACGTGATTGTTGCATATCATCTACTTTTCTAGAAAGAAATGTTTCATAGAAGTAATCAACATGGAATGCTTTTTTACCTAGCATATTCATATACTTCTCATTTGCCTTAGATATTTGAACAAACATAATACCTTTACCATGTAAGTTTAAATTATTAGTATTTACCATATACCTAGCAGATGGTAATCTATTCATAACTCCACTAGCATGATCCAATGATTGAGTATCATTTTGGAAACCATAATAGATACGACCTTTAAAGTTAACCAATTTTTCAAAGCTATGTCTCTGAGCTGCTGTTGTATATTTATCATGATATGATTTTAAAGGAATACCTTCTTTTAAGACATTTTTATTAACTTTCCTACCTTTACGGTAATCGATGAATTCTTGAGATAGTACAACATCATCATATCTTTCTGTTGATCTCTTAACCATCAAAGCATGCATATCACCTATTAAGTCATTTAGAAGCTTATCAGCTTTTCTTTTATTGATCTTATGCTTATAACTTGTTGGATCATCCAAATCTGGAGTCAGATTACCAACTACTGTCTCAATCAGACCAACCCTTGCTTTTATTTTTAATAGAGCATGATCATCTAATCTATAAGGTGTCACTATATAAAATCTATCATGTACTGATTCAAATCTTAGATATGCTTGGTTAGTAACTTTACGTTCGAAAAAACTATCATTATAATAGATATCAGTATAACTATCCATGCTTGATAATTTTCCATCCCATGCAGTAATATCTCTTCTACCGTATCTAGTTCTAGATGGTTTTTTACCATACAAATGCACATCATATAAGCTACTAAATAAACTATCACATTCTGGCATAGTAATATCTCTATATTTGAAGTTAGGGAAGTCAAGCTGATCGGCTTTAATAACATTACCTAGATGTATTTCTTCGCCATTACTCATTTTTAATGTAGTAGCATTCTCTTTAACAAAGAAATATTCTTCAAGTGTTGTAACGTTTTCATGTTGTTTTGACAACATCATTTTAAGTTCTTCAAGAGCATTTTCTATTTTATTTCTAATGATCTTAATATTCTTAGTACTATATTTGAGTGCTTCACGTGATGGTGTTACACCTGTTCCTTCTAGCTCACCAATCTCTAATCTAATTGCTAACGGTATATTATAGTCGCTTGAACTTATACCAAGTGTTTCATAATCAAGTGGGTATGCCACTCTACCATAACACGCATGAATTTTACTATCAAATCTTTCACCTCTATAAATGAAATTCTTACCTCTAATGATTTGATAGTCATTAGTTACATAATCCTGAGAAAATCCTTCAAAGATTATATTTTCAAAATAGTATAGTTGACGTAATGTTTTCTTTTCAAATTCATGTAAGTCTGATTTCTTAATTGGAACTTTAATCTCAGTACCTAAGTGTTCTTCTGTAGCTTCAAGCTTCAATAAATCTATTGATGGTTGCTTAGTATCTTCGAAGATATCATAAATATATTTTACATTTTTGGTTGTGATTTTACTTGAACTGTCAAGTCTTTCTAAGAAATAATCAACATCTGCTTCCAATTGAGTAACTTTCTCCTTCAAGACAATAATATCTTGATCAATCATGTCTTTTTCTGAAACAGGAATATCAGTTTCTTTTTCAATTTCCAATGCCTTGATTTTCTTCTTAGTATTATTCAATTCATTATAAGCAGATTCAATTGATACTCTACAGAAATCAATCTCATTTTCTTTAGTAGAAACTGTGATGACGTAAAAGCTTTCGGTATATGATAATGGAGTTTTACCACCTAATCCGAATCCACCTATTTGATCGTTAGTTCCACGTTTAGTGGATTTAAAATATGTTCCGTATATGTTTTCTAACCTATCTGGTGACATACCCATTCCTTTATCAAGGAATGAGATATGATTTCCACTAAGGTCATTACCTAATCTTACGATAACTGGTACTTTCTTAGAATCAACACCAGCTTCTACATGTGAATCGAAACAATTTGAAGTGATTTCACGAATAACAGTTCCTACTGGGTCTGAATATAACCCACCAGTAAACATTTGGAATATCATCGCTTGAGAATCACCATCAAGCTTCATGGCACTTACTC
>Ga0306906_1000511_pt1 | contig 14567 bp, 9 predicted proteins | sample AntRauTorcE11897_FD_190405 | JGI IMG/M metagenome (GOLD analysis project Ga0306906, IMG submission 190405) | Saline lake microbial communities from Rauer Islands, Antarctica - Metagenome Torckler E11 #897 (v2) (version 2) | ecosystem: Environmental > Aquatic > Non-marine Saline and Alkaline >...
ACGGCGGCATCAAATACCATGATGCCCAATTTAATGACGCTCGGATGGCTATCACCCTGCTGCACACCTTGGGTGATGAGGGCGGCACCGCGCTCAACTATATGAAAGTAACCGACTTGTTGAAGTCTGAAAATTATATCAACGGGGTGATGGCCCGGGATCAAATAACCGATCAGAAATACACCATTAAAGCCAAGGCCGTAATAAACGCCACCGGCATTTTTACTGACCAAATTCGACAAATGGATGATCCGTCCACCCCGCCGGTCATGCAGCCCAGCCGCGGCGTGCATATTGTGCTTGATCAATCATTTCAACCCGGCAACAGCGGCATCCTCGTGCCCCGCACCGATGACGGTCGCGTAATTTTTGCCATCCCCTGGAAAAACAGAGTCCTCGTTGGCACCACCGACATTCCCATCGATCAACCCACACTGGAGCCCCGCCCGACTGATAAGGAAATTGACTACCTGCTTGAATATGCCTCCAAATATTTAATCGGCAACCCCACCCGCGCGGATGTACGCAGCGCCTTTGCCGGCATTCGTCCGTTGGTCGCCACTAATCCCGAAGGTGACACCGCCGACATCTCGCGTGACCATACGCTTATTCAAGACCCTTCCAATCTTATTACCATTACCGGCGGAAAATGGACGACCTACCGCCTAATGGGAGAAGATGCGGTGGATATGGCAGCCGATGCGGTGAATCTGGACAAACGTAAATCAGTTACTGATGAATTGAAACTCCACGGCTGGACTTCTGACGGATCCTCCAATGAGCCTTATGCTGAATATGGAACCGATGCCCCTATTTTGCAGGAAATTGAAAATGAGGTTGGCGATGAGCCCTTTCACCCGGAACTGCCCATTTTACCTGCCCAGGTGGTGTATGCCGTGCGCCATGAAATGGCATTTACGCTGGAAGATGTACTGGCCCGCCGCACTCGCTGCCTGCTGCTGGATGCCAATGCTACCTTGAACATAGCAAAGCCTGTTGCCCAATTAATGGCAACAGAATTGGGTGAAAACCGAGAATGGCTTGATGGACAGATGGATGCTTTCAATAAATTGGCAGAAGGGTATTTGATTTAAATTATTGAAACGCATTGCTTCTTCATCAGTCGCTCCTCGGCTGATGACCGGCGGAAGCTCTCGCGTCCATCCTATTGTAAAAAGTGGCAAAAGCGACGTATTGCCTACCATCTCACCGGTCCATTCCCTTTACTTATCACCGCCAAATTCGTTAATTGTTGCTACTTCAATCGCAGTTTCAATACCCTAACCCTCCCCGTTCCTTCGGAACACCCCTCCCTAAATAATTAGGGAGGGGCCGGGGGTGGGTCAAAAAAGAAGAATACATTCCAATGCTTATGAAAAAAAGAACCTCCCTTTTCCTGTCCTTCCTTATAATCGTATCCCTTAACGACCTTACAACAAACCAGGCAACCGCCCAACAAAAACCTGCTCAATTTGACACCACCCTCTTCCACGATATGCAATTTCGCCCCGTGGGGCCCACCCGAGGAGGGCGCGTAACGGCGGTGGAAGGGCACCGTGCCCATCCCCATAAATTTTATATGGGCGGAGCCGGCGGCAGCGGCATCTGGAAAACAGAAAATTATGGACAAACGTGGGTTAACATTTCCGACGGGCAAGGCTTTAAAAGCACTTCCATCGGAGCCCTGGAAGTGGCCGATTCAGATACCAGCATCATCTATGCCGGTACCGGAACCGATGGCATCCGCGCAAATGTAACCACCGGCCGGGGGGTGTATAAATCAACCGATGCCGGCCAAAGCTGGCAGTTTCTGGGGCTGGAAGAAGCCGGACAAATTGGGGCGATTGAAGTGCACCCCGAGAACCCCGACCGCGTCTATTTGGCTGCCTTGGGCCATCCGTTTGGAAAAAATAAGCAGCGCGGAATTTTCCGATCAAAAGACGGCGGCCAAAACTGGGAAAAGGTATTCTTTGCATCCGATTCTACCGGAGCTATTGATCTGGAACTCAACACCGAACATCCAAATGAAATTTACGCTGCCATGTGGCGCGCCGAACGCAAACCGTGGACTATTATCAGCGGAGCAGCCAAAGAAAATGGACTCTATAAATCAACCGACGGCGGAGACAGCTGGAAACAGATGACCAACGGGCTGCCCGACAGTCTGACCGGTAAAGCTGATTTTGCCGTCACCCCAGCCGATCCCGACCGCATCTACGCCCTGCTGGAAGCGCCCGGCAAAAAACAGGGCCTGTATCGCTCGGATGACCGCGGCGAAAGCTGGAAACAGATGAGCGACACCACCGGCACCATTATGACGCGCCCCTTCTACTTCACCAATATCACCGCGCACCCGACCAACCCCGATAAAGTGTATGTGGGCAACGTGCGCTACTGGGTTTCGGAAGACGGCGGCAAAACCTTCGAGCGGCGTAACGTAACGCACGCCGACGTGCACGATCTCTGGATCAACCCCGAGCAGCCCGACATTCAAGTGCAGGGCAATGACGGCGGGGCAACCGTCACCCTCGATGGCGGCAAAACATGGAGCACGCAACTCAATCAACCCACTGCAGAACTGTATCAGGTTAACGTGGATAATCGCTTTCCATATCGGCTGTATGCCGGCCAGCAAGACAATAGCACCATTGTAGTGCCCAGCCTGCCACCGTATGAGAGTCCGGCCGGGCCGCGCGGATGGTGGGAAACGGCCGGCGGCTGTGAAACGGGACCCATTGTGCCCGTACCCAATACCGGTAAAACGGTTTATGCCAATTGTAAAGGCCGCTTTGGGCAATACAATACCACCACCGGCCAGCAAAAAAACTTTTATGTGGGCGCCGAATATATGTACGGGCGCAATCCTGCCGACCTGAGTTACCGCTTCCAGCGCGTGGCGCCTATCGAAATTTCACCGCTTGATTCTACGGTGGTTTACCACGGCTCGCAATACCTCCACCGCACCACCAACGGAGGTGAAAATTGGGAGCAAATCAGCCCGGATTTGACCGCCTTTAAACCGCAATTTCAGATGGCTTCCGGCGGACCGATTACGCGCGACATCACCGGAGAGGAACACTTCAGCACGCTCTATTCCATCAGCGCATCACCCCACAATAAAGATGTGATATGGACAGGCGCCAACGACGGACCGGTGCACATTAGCCGTGACGGCGGCCGAAGCTGGACCGACATCACCCCCAAAAACCTGCCGCCCAACGGACGTGTAGATGCCATTGAACCCTCGCCGCACCAAGCCGGTACCGCTTATATTGCGGCCGTACGGCGGAAGCTGGATGACTTTGAGCCCTACATTTACAAGACGGATGATTACGGCCAAAGCTGGGAGAAATTGACGAGCGGAAACGGTATTCCGGACGGCTACCCCACGCGGGTGGTGCGCGAAGACCCCGAGCGCAAAGGGCTGCTTTACGCCGGCACCGACTGGGGGCTGTTTGCCTCTTTTGACTTCGGCCAAAACTGGCAGCAAATAAAGCTGGGACTGCCCAATACGCCCATCACCGATATTCGGGTTCACCGGGGTGATCTGGCGCTGTCAACCATGGGCCGCGGCTTCTGGATTCTGGATAATGTATCAGTTTTGCGTCAGCTTGATGATTCTCTTGCCACGGGGCAAAACCACTTGTTCAAACCACAGAACGCCTATCGCATGCGGTACCGCGGCGGCAGCTATGCGTCCGGGGCGCCCAAATATATTGAACCCGGCGCCGTCATCGATTTTTACGTGCCGGACACCACCGGCGCACCCGTGGTGCTTGAAATACAGGATGTACAGGGCGATCCCGTTCGTAGCTTTGTGGGGCGATTTGATGATGAATCGAATGCCGCGGATGATGAAGAAACCGGGGATGAATCAGACATGATGATGCCGGAAAAAATCCCCGGCACCGCCGGTTCTTTTGCATTGAAGAACGGCCATAATCGGTTTATCTGGGATCTACGCTATCCCGGTGAAACAATAATAGGAACGGATGATGAAACCTGTTACGGTCCGGGCACAGGTCCTGCTGCAGTGCCGGGCTCGTATTCGGTGCGCCTGCGGCAGGGTGAATGGAGTCACGAGCAGCCGCTGACCGTGCGCATGGATCCCCGTGTGGAAGCCGAAGGCACAACGGTGGAAGACCTGCAGGCTCAGCTCGATTTTAGCCTCCACCTGCGCAACGCTATTGGCCGGGCCGAGCGTATGGCCGCCGATGCAGACAGCCTGACATCAACCCTTAAAACAAGGCTTGCCGACCATCCGGATGACCAATTTTTGACTGATGCCCTTGAAAACCTTGCGCAATTTCGCAGCCGCCTGGTCACCTCTGAAGAAGGCAGCTACCAACCGCCGATGCTGATCGACCAGATGGAGTACCTGTACTATCCCCTCATCCGCGCCGACCAGGCCCCGGGCAATGAGGCCTTTAAACGCTATGAAATGTTGCGAAAGGAACTGCATGAAGTGATAGCCCAATGGCAACAGCTGGAGCAGCAGATTAAAGATGATATGGGTGAGCTGAATGAAGGACATTCGAATTAGTTGAGGACTCATCCACTCCTACACCAAGGTTTCGGTGTGCATGCTCTGTCTCCTTTCCTATTCCGACAAACCCACCGGAACAAGGAAGGAGAATTCCTTAAAAAATACATTAAACTCCTTATTCTTCCGCAGAGCGGGATTCCCCGGGACCTGCCGCGGAGCGACAGGACCAGATATAAATAGTTTTATAAAAAAAATAAAATCTCGTTCCACTGCTCCTCGATGGAACGCAAGGCGGATGCTCCTGCGTCCACCTGTAGCGCTGAAATAACTGCCTTATATCAATGCCTCGTTATTAGAGCTCCTGACAAAAGATGAATAGCGGAGTGGCAGCATATTTGGACAGGCCGGCAACGGGTTGATCGGTAAATGCATTCGTCAATTTACACTACCTCGAAACAACTTTTGTAAAGCATTCAACTCTTGATCTTTCATTGTAAACGGAATAGCCGAAAGGTGAAGATTAATGGTTCGGTCGCCACGATTTATTTCCGCTGAATGAATATGCCGATTGCGCTTCAACAAAGACTCCCATGTCTTTCGCTTACAAGGATACATCAAGCAACAACTGACCTCCTTGTTTTCGGGTAACGATATTTGCTTACAGTCTGGCCCACTCAGATAAATCGCATTCAATTATTTCCCTAAATGACATTAAACTTGATTTTCGAGTGTGCAGTATCTTGAAGTTGTCAGTTTGATGATCATACATTGTCACGCCTTGGCTATCAAATCTGTACAGGCTGTAAGATTTATTTCTATCAGTTTCTATGTGCAAATCATCAGTCGCATGAGGGAATTTCTCGTTCATTACTCTTTTGTGTTTAGTCATGATAAATCACCTTATTTGTTAATTATGAAACGTCCATTTAGCCTCTATTGACAATTATAATATACAAAATATGTACCATAAAAATAAGTATAAATTATTAATTATATTGATTTTATAGGCCTATTTATAATGATAAATTATGCATAGATAGGATAAAATATTACCCCCGCATCAAGGCCAGTTTAGATTAGTCTGGTTTTAAAAATCCGTAGTTTCTGAGTATTTTAAGCCTTATGGCAGATGTTCACGAACCGGAAACACGCAGTTATAATATGGGCCAGATATCGGGCAAAGATACCAAGCCTGAAATGATAGTCCGCAGGTTTCTGCATTCCAATGGTTTTCGTTACCGACTGCATGTTAAAGATTTACCGGGTAAGCCGGACTTGGTTTTACCGAAATATAACTCGGTAATTTTTGTTCACGGTTGCTTCTGGCATGCTCATGAGGATTGTAAATACTTCACAATTCCTAAAACTAGAACGGAATGGTGGAAAGAAAAACTTTATGGGAATAAAGAACGGGATGAAAAACACATTCAGGAGCTTGAAGAAATGAACTGGAATGTGATTGTAGTTTGGGGGTGTGAGCTGAAACCGGATAAAAGAGAGAAGAGACTGAAAAGATTAATAACTCAAGTAACTAACTAGCCTCTACAAATACGATGTCTCGGTGATATTCTAAATACTCCTGGTGTTGCTCAGAAATCTTGATCTTAAAATCAGATTTAATTCCAAGTAAAATCGGCTTATGAAGTAGCTCTGATATTAAAACAGCACCATTCTTTTTGAAGGACATAAATCCTTGGTCGAAAGCTTTATCGAGGTTGGGAATCAACAGTAGTCCATTGTATTTGTCCATGCGCTCTTTGTTATCTGAACTTCTCCAGGGCTTTATATGAGAAGCAACTAATAGTTTAGAAGATTGATAACTTGTCACAGCACAGCCTTGCCAATATTCCACTAAGTCCTTTCTAAAAGCTCCCTGACCCAAGCGGGATTTTATAAGACTTTCTTTTTCTGTTTCAGAAACAGAATCATCCTTTGATACTTTTTCAACATCCTCTTCAATCTCTACCTGCATAGCACTGAGGTATTCTGAATATCTGTTTAGAGCCGCGCTGTACATCTGATTTCCAGCGGAATTTCTTTTCAGAAAAATTTCGAGTTTTATAATTTTTTCAGAAAGTGATTCAAGATATTCAGGATCAGTAATATCTATCAGGTTAGACTTTATTAAGCCCGCCTCTTCTGCCCAACCAGATATAGAACCATATACAGCGCTTTCGTATTTCTTGGCAGAAGAAACTGTAAGGCCAGTTGATATGATCCAGTTTTTAAAGGTCAACTAATTAGTAGCTATTTTTGGGAAGTTTTCTATGAAATTTCTTTTAAATGATTTAAAGTCTCTTTTTCATGCCATGGAGTAATACCTGACCGAAAAAAATATGAACCAAATTTCCCAAGTATTTCATTTGTCAATTCATCACTTAGCGATATAATTCTTTTACATTCATCTGAAATATAAGCCCTATAAACTATTTTATAACTAGATAATTTTACTTTTCCACCTTCAAAAAAGGGGGTTGGAGGCAAAATTCTATCATATCCTGATAAAATTGGATTATCTCTTAGTGCTCTTTGGACACCCTTCTTATTAGCAGGAAAATCTTCATCTTTTATTTCACAAATCAATATTTCATCTGCTCGCATAACGTCACAACGAGGCGTAATAACTAGAAATTTTTCTCCATCTTCATGTTTAAAAACATCCCCTGTCCAAATCTTAAATGGACTTATACGCTGTAAATAGTGTTCAACAGGATTTAGAAATTCTATTTCCTCATCGGCTACAAAATTCAAACTAGTCATTAATGATCTAACTGCTATCCTTTTAAAAATACGCTCTATTCTTTCTTTATTTTTTTCTTCTGATTCCTCATCTACTACTTTAATAATCTCTTCAATTTGAGAATTGTTGCTAAATTGGGTTACAAAAGCCTTATTAAGATCTTTATGTAATTCCTTTTCTATTTTACCTCCAGGGCTAAAAACATCCAAGAAACCTGAATTATGAAAAAGCTTAAGAAGTCTCAGGATTTCATCTGGGCCATCTCCTTTATCAACTTTAAAAATAGTTCCGTGCTCATTAAACTCTTCTTCAATTCGTGGCAAGAAGCCACTATATATAAATATCGGTATGCTAATATGTTCAAAACTATCGTTTATTGATTCTAAAAACTCAGCATCCTCTTTAGATAGGTCTCCTTTATCAGCACCCGCTCCAAATAGATCAAACACCAACCCTCTTAAATTGTTATAATTGTCTTCAACAAGTTTTTGAAATTCATCTTTTGTTTGACATGAAATTAATTCCAAATCAATTTCATGTTGGTCATACAAACTTTTGAATTCCTTAAGTTGCTCCTCGTCATTATCCAAATGAATTATTGTACCGTTATTACTCATTTTCTTGCTTTTTGATTATAAAAATTGGTCCTTTTTCCAGGTTCTCTGCAGTTATACCCCAATCGTTTTTACTAAGAATACTCTGTGTGTATGATAGTCCTAACCCAGTCGCATTTTTTTCCTGCCTGGTTGTTACACCATATTCAAAAATATCTTCCAAAACATCCTCAGATATTAGGGGACCTGTATTACCCACTTTTATACTTTCATCCTCAATCTGAAAGTTTATTTTCCCTGGTTTTTCTGACCTTTTAATCCAATAAACTGCATTATTTAGAATATTCAGAAAAGCAATCCAAAAAGGATATTCATAGTCTTTCAGTGTTATTTTTTCAGAATTTCCTATGAGCTCAATTCCAATTTCTGCTTCTTCAAAATCCGATTTAAATAAACTACACACCCTCAAAAAGGTATTAACGGGTTTAAATTTTTTACGCCTGGTTCTTCCAATTGCAGGTTGAAGTGATTTTCTCAGTTCTGCTAAAACATCAGTAGCACTATTCAATGAGTTAATGTCATTGAGAAATATTTCTTTAACGTCTTCTGCTATTTTATCCTTTTTAAGGTCAAGTGATGATTTTGTTGTTCTTAAAGTAGAAATAGGTTGAGCCATTTCATGAAAAACCAACTCTATTCCACTACCCAGAGAAGCTAATCTCTCAGAAAAGGTTAAGGCCTCTTCTAAATTATCCAAAGATGTTGTTATCTCTTTAACAAATTTCTCGGACTTTTTGCGGGCCTGGCTTACACTTTTACTAGACTCAATCGACTTTAAGAATTTTGCTATATCAGGTCTTTTATGTTTACTTGAGGGAACTCTGCCAAGGCCATGTTTTAAACGGTAATTATATCTTTGCCTACCTAAATTCTTGAAAATGACCTTTAAGGTTTCTTTTACCTGAATAAATGCAGTGTTTTCAAGAAAACCTTCTCGGTTTGTTTTTTCTTCAATTTTATCGTTATCAGGGGAATACAAGAAAACATAACCAATGATCTGACTTGTGTTAACATTTTGTCCCGGATTCTGAACTCTTGCTTTAGATAATCCAATCCAGTCTTCAACCTCTTCACCATATGGCTTTACTCCAAAACCATTTTTTGAAACCCGTAAACCCTGAAATTCTTTAAAAGTGCTTCTGAATGTATTGATATTATCAAAGCCAGCATTTTCTGATAATTTTGCCCTGTTATCAGCTTCTCCCATATCATAGACTCTGAAATCAAAATAATACTCACCTGTTTCAAGTTCATTTTCAGAGTTATTTCCCTGTTCAAATAATGACGGCTGATCTTTACCACGAAGGCTATTGTCCTTAATTTCCTTCCGAGGAATGGAAAAAGAGTTTTCAAAAGAATCATTTCCCAACCTGTTAAAGGACAAGAACCCGTCTACATCTCCTTTGTCTGTGATTTTTCCAAAAACCCGATAATCATAAACGTCAAGAATTGGAATTGCCTCAATAGGTTGCCATTCAATTTCGTATTCTTCCTGTTCTGGAAGTAGATTAATTCCGAATTCTATTTCGAATACATCGTCATTATTTGCGATGATTTTTTTCTCATTGATAATCTCTCTTTCAAGTAATTCTTCCTGGATTTCTGAACTAAGACTAATTGGAGTAACAAGAGTAGCTAATGATTTATAAAAATTAGTTCCTCTGAGCGAAAACTCATTTCTTTTTTCATTTGATTCAGAAAAGTCTTTTTTAAGAATTTTTATTACTGCTTCATCAAAATCTTCAATAAGTATCAGAGTTCCTTTTCTAAATTCATCTAAATCATTCCTTTTAAGTATTTTTAGAACCTCTTCATTTTTTTTTGAAGTTCTTAGATCGACTAAATCACTATCTCCAAATAACTCTAAATAATTATTGATAGAAGAGCCTGGGAACTTAATGTCTTTTAGTAATTCCTCCTTTTTGAATAGCTCTCGGTCTACTGTAATCCAGTTATAGTCTTTTTTAGGATCTTTTCTAGATATTACTGTAACAAACCTACCCAACGCCATAGAGGCTAGCCTTCCAATTCCTTTACTTCCTAAAAGATTTCTTTCAAATACAGCGCTTTTTGCTCCTTTTTTTCTTTTATCACTTACTGACGGTCTAAGCCAATCTCCAAATAGAATGTCTTCATCCATTCCATTCCCGTCATCATATATAAGTGTGAAAGAAGACTCTTTAGTATTAGCACTATGGAAATACACTTTACAATTAGTAGCATCAGCGTCATATGAATTTTTAACTAATTCATTAATTGCCGTATTAGGTTGACCAATAAGCTCCTCACCCATCTGGATAATCGACATTGCTCCAGGTGTAAATGAATATTGTTGTACATCATTCTTTTTTGGCATTAAAAAAGTGTCTTAAGTGTTTTTGCAATTATCTGAGCCATTATCGGCGGAACTGCATTTCCAATCTGTGTAAAAATAGACGTTCGCGGTCCTTCAAAAAAATAGTCATCTGGAAATGATTGGATCCTTGCAGCCTCTCTTACAGAAATGGATCGGAGCTGTTTTATATCAGGATGGATATAATAATGACCATCTTTTGCAATATGTGCAATCATGGTATGGGATAATCCCTTTCCGTTAACAACTTTAAACCGATCAAGAAATGAGGTAATATTTTCCTGTGTTCGCATACCCTCTGGAATTTCTGAATTCTTCAATCTAATCTTTTTATCATTCCAAAGCTCAATAGCCATTTTATAAATATTCAGGTCCCGATCATTGTGTGGCCTCGCTATGTGATGCGTAAATAGATCAATACCATTTCGGATATAGCTATTTACGTATTCGCTAGGTTCATTTCTATATTTGCCCACATGAATTGAGTCACCGGGATTTAAAGATGGCAAATCTTGAAATAAGTCATTTATTGTAGTAGCAACATTCTGCTCCTCAAAATTCGGATATCCTAAATCCAACTCCTTCCTCCACCCTACAATGATAACCCTCTTTCTTTTTTGTGGAACATTATATTTAGAAGAATCAAGTTTATCGTCATCTAGTTTATAGCCTGCAGCTTCAAAACACTCCTGCAAACCTTCGTAGTATTTCCCTCCGTCAGCTGTATAGAGTCCCGGAACATTCTCAAAAACAAACATTTTAGGTTTATAATGTTTAAGAAATTTTCCATAAAGCTCATATAGATATATCAAATCTTCATTTTTATCTTCTATATGGGCAGAAGCTGAAGAATAGGCTTGGCAGGGCGGCCCTCCCACAATTAAATCAAGGCTATCTCCATCTAACTTTTTATCAATCTCTTCAAAAATATCTGGCAAAGAATTTTCAGATATTTCTTCGTTTATTACACTTCCAAGAATATGATCAGGTGTTAAATCATAAAAGGTTTCCTGTGTAATCTCTTCTTTTAAATACTCTTTGTACTTATTTAGCTTATTCTCTTGGCATAAATAATGGTACCCAAGCCGAGTTTTTATTGTTTGGCATGCGTAATCATCTTTTTCAATATGTGCAATCGGCTTGAAGCCTTCTCTTATAAAACCCTCTGAAAGTCCGCCAGCTCCCGCGAAAAGATCAATATATTTCATCTACCATTTTTTCTAATAGATAAAAAATATTGAAGCTTTATGAAACAGCTATTTAATAAAAATCAGATTTAATACCAAGACTAGCTTAACATAGTAACTGATCCCGATAAATTTCAAAATTCTTCCTTACTAACGAGAAAGATGAGGACTCACAGCTTATGGTGGTGGGGGCCGTCGCGGGCAAAACCCGTACCTTGGGCTACACTTCCAATTCAAATCAACTCGTCGATTCTTTCGCCCGTGCGAAACAGCTACATCATTCAAAGCATCCTGTCGAGCCCATCGACACATTCAACATATACGTCGATAAATTAAATATATTTCGACGTATATCTACCCCTGTGTTCCCGAAAGCAGCGCGTATAATTTGGTATTCAGATACAGCGTTTCCCGCCCCACCTGCTTGCTTTTGAGGATGCCCGCCTTTTCCAGCTCCGAGAGGTAATCGCCCGCCGTCTGGCGTTTGGCGATGCCTCGGTCCACCAAAAACTTGATCTTGCAGTAGGGTTGTTCAAACAGCAGTTCAACCAGCTCTTTGGAATACACGCGGGCGGGTAATTCGGTACGGGCTTTTTCGAGGGTCTCTTGCAGCAGGGTGCGGATGTCCTCGATACGCTGCATGGTTTCCTGCGCGGTGGTTTCAACAGCATCCAGCATAAACAAAATCCACGGCTCCCACGCCTGTTTTTCGGTTACCTCTCGCAGCAGCCGGTAATAATCGCCTTTATGTCGGATGATGTAATCGCTGAGATACACAATCGGCAGGTTCAGCAGCTCTTTCATCACCAGAAACAAAATATTGAGGATACGGCCCGTGCGACCGTTGCCGTCATCAAAAGGATGGATGGCCTCGAACTGATAGTGCACTACCGCCATCTGCACCAGGGGATCGATTGCCGTATCATCATGGATATATGTTTCAAGATTAGCCAGCAGGTTTCGAATGCGATCTTCCCCTTCCGGCGGCCAGTAGATAATCTTGTTGGTATTGGGGTTGGCAATAACCGTGCCCGGGGTATCACGGATGCCGGCCTCGTTTTGTTTGATCGTCTGCACCAAATCCACAAATAAATTTGTTGAAAGCGGTCGGTCGGCCAGCGCGTTAAATCCTTTCCAGAGCGCCTCCCGGTAACGAAGTACCTCTTTAGTCTGCGGATCGTAATTGCCGTCACCGGCAGCAAATGCTTCATACATTCGGTCGTTAGTGGTGATTACATTTTCGATCTCCGAGCTGGCTTTGGCCTCCTGCAGAATAATGGAGTTAATTAATATAGACTGATTAGGAATGCTCTCAGCCTTCCCTTTGAGCTCGGCCAGCGCCCGGTTGGCCCCGATGGCGGCTTTCAGCACGGCTGCGGTTTCAAGCTCCGTTTCCAGCGGCAAAAGAGGCAAGTCGTTATACGGTTGGTCTGATTTAAAGGTCATTTCAAGATCCTTGGTGTGTCGATGATTTCGACAGGTGATTTTAATATGTCGAAATATACTAATTTTATCGACATATTATAAATACTAACCCACTTCATTGAAAGCCCGAAAAAAATGAACAACCTCGAGGCAAGCCATCGGGGTATCAACAATAGGAAGACAGGCATATTCAAATCACAATTTTTAGAGTACAAAATCTACACAAAAACCTTAAATACCTGTTGTCATTTCCTGCTTGAAGCACATCACCATTGAGGCTGGAAACCATAAAACAAGTGGCCTACTTCCGGCCTCAGGATTATGAGGATTCAGGGTATGTGTATGCGGGTTGAGGAAAAAAAAGAATTTGCTGTTTGAAGTTTCGCGGGTTTCGAAACAAGTTCAAATTCTTTGCCGAAACCCAAAGAAACATGAGTCCGAAGAATACTCAGCCGGTGAGTTTTTCCCGAAGGGATGCCTTTGGCGTTGGTTCGTTTTTTCCTCATTGAAAAAATGAACAAAGAAAAATATGCCTGAAAGAGGTTACTGACCACTCATTCAATGATGAGAAACTATATCAGCCCCAGTGGAATGCCACAGAGTGGCCCCGTCAGGCCCGGATTCCACAAGGGCAGGCAGAGTGAGTTTTAGCTTTGCTGATCCCGACTCCAATCGGGGCTTTTATTCTTGAGTTTTGCATCCTCCCGAACGCTTTCGGGACCAAAAGGGATAAGACAACCAAAGTAGCACGGAGCCATCAGTGGTTATAAAAAGTCTGCCGTTACCTACTATCCCCCGGAATCCGCCTCTGGCGGATGTTTCCCCTTCCTCCAAAGCTCCGAAGGAATCCCTTTGGGAGAGTGCCTTCGGCAAAAGGGGGATTTTAATACCCTAAATCAGATCAACGCTAAAAACGAAGATTTTAGAGGGCTTTGCATTACTGACTTTATTTCGACTTCATTTTGTTGCGCTCAATATGACGTCAGTCTGAGCGCAATGAAGGATGATTTTACATCGGCCGAATGTAGTCGAAGACTTTTTATGAGGTTCTGCAAAGCCCTCTTTTAATGAATAAAAGCTGTCTGAACGAGGCTGGCAATAACAACTTAAAGGGAAAATAATTATCAGCCGAGTGAGTTCTTTTATTCTTGACCTTTTCGTGCCTTTTGGGTCAAGCCAAAAGGTACATCCTCAAAGGATTTAAGCCCGATATTTCATATTCGTTTTTCCTCATTGAAGAAATGAACAGAGAAAAAAAATTTACTTTTATTGAAGAATAAATTCAAAACGTAGAAAAAATTAATCTTTTTTATCACTCGGATACGTTTATTCAATAACTATAAAACCTTTATCTTCAGTCAAATATTAACTTAGAATTCGCACCTTTTACTTCAATCCATGAGAAACGACGACATCATTCAAAGTATCCGCTACATGCTTGATCTCAACGACATTGAGATCACAAAAATACTAAAGCTGCGGGGATACGAACCCCAGCGCGGGGAAATCACCGCCATATTCAACGACCGGGAAGAACTGCCCGATGCCGAGCCGGAGGACGCCCCCGATGAACTTATAGCCTATTTTCTGGACGGCCTGATCTACTACAAGCGAGGAAAAAGTGACAAACATCCTGAAAGACCGATCAAAACGCCGGTCACCAATAATATGGTGCTCAAGAAGATGCGCGTAGCCTTTAAGCTAGAGGAAGACGATATGCACGACATCATCGAAACCGCCGGTTTTTCCATGTCTAAACACG
>Ga0306906_1000512_pt1 | contig 14556 bp, 18 predicted proteins | sample AntRauTorcE11897_FD_190405 | JGI IMG/M metagenome (GOLD analysis project Ga0306906, IMG submission 190405) | Saline lake microbial communities from Rauer Islands, Antarctica - Metagenome Torckler E11 #897 (v2) (version 2) | ecosystem: Environmental > Aquatic > Non-marine Saline and Alkaline >...
CGCTGCAAGTTTCTGTATCACTGCCGTTCGGTCTACCCGATTCAAGTTTCTTTGGGCATGCGCCGTGTCGGCGGTTCCGGTACGTGGTACTACGAAGAAATTATCAACACACTTAACGCGGCACCGAATTGGACAGAGATTGTCAGCGATCCTTTTGTGCGTCCTGATGGTGACGGTGACTATGAATTTTCGCTTGCAGTTGTCCTGGGTCCTGGTGCCACCTGGGAAGGTGACCCGGCGTTCAGTGAGATCAGCCTCGAAATCTTGGAAACCGCTGCGCCCGAAACAGGCGACATCATACAATCAATCGCTGGATACGGCGGCATAGCAGGGCCGGGTGGCATTGCGGGCAGGAGTGGCGGCATTGCGGGATAATGAATTGAATAGGTCTATAAAATGACAGATTACACGTTAGACGCCACGGTTTATCAGATGTTCACCACGCGATCCATTGCCGGGGTCCCGACTGCGCTTGCAGGCACGCCGGTTGTGTCAGCTTACGAAAATGACTCTGCAACCCAGATCACCGCCGGGATCACCCTTGGCGTAGATCACGACGGCGTTGCGGGCCTTAACCTTCTGACGATTGCGGCGACCACGGCCAACGGATTTGAGTCAGGCAAGGACTACAATCTAGTCATTACTACCGGCACCGTTGATTCAGTGTCGGCAGTCGGTGAGGTGGTCGGGGCGTTCTCGATTGGGCGTAGTGCTGCGGCGGTTGACCTGGCTAACGCAACGGACGGGCTTGGCGCGCTCAAAACGCTTATTGATGGCCTGAACAACCTGAGTGCTGCCGATGTTAACGCAGAGGTTGATACCGCAATCAGTGACGCTGCACTCGCTACTGCGGCTAACCTAGCGACTGTCGGTAGTAACGTCGATGCCATACTCGTTGATACTAACGAACTGCAGACCAACCAAGGCGACTGGGCAACTGCCACAGGCTTTGCGACTGCAGCGGCAATAACCGCTCTGAATGATCTGTCAGCTGCGGACGTTAATAGTGAAGTTGACACTGCAATCGCTGACGCTGGGTTAGCCACTTCGGCTGCACTGGCTACGGTAGACGCGAACGTGGACGCCATCCTTGTGGATACAGGCACGACTATCCCAGCACAGATAACAGGACTGAACGACTTGTCTGCTGCGGATGTAAACGCAGAGGTTGATACAGCGCTTTCTGACTACGATGCCCCCACTAATACTGAGATGGTTGCAGCGTTTACCGAGATTAAGGGCGCGACATTCTCTGGCACGACAGACTCGCTTGAGGCTATCCGTGATCGTGGGGATGCTGAGTGGACTACCGGCGCAGGAGGCTCATCACCAACAGCAGCTGATATCCGCGCTGAGATTGACAGCAACTCAACGCAGCTTGCAGCGATCGTGGCGGACACTAACGAACTGCAGACTAATCAGGGCGACTGGGCTACAGCAACGGGCTTTGCGACTGCTGCTGACCTAGTCACGGTGGATGCAAATGTTGACGCGATTCTAGTGGATACCGGCACAACCATCCCGGCGCAGATAACGGCGCTTAATGACTTGGATGCCACTGGCGTGCGGGCTGCAGTAGGGCTTGCAAGTGCAAACCTTGATACGCAGATTGGAGCGATTGACACAAACGTTGACGCCGTATTGGTGGATACCAACGAACTGCAGGCTAATCAGGGCGATTGGGCCACAGCAACGGGCTTTGCAACGTCAGGGGCACTAGCCACAGTCGATAGCAACGTGGACGCTATCCTTGTGGATACAGGGACAACTCTGCCAGCGACACTCAGCGGCCTCAGCACCTTTGACGCCACTACCGACACCGTGGATGTAGGCGCTATCGACGGCTCTACTACTGCTGCCGCGAGACTGTCCGATTCTGCCGAGACCATGGTCCTCGGTGCTGCAATCACAGGCACCCTGTCCACCACTCAGATGTCTACTGACCTCACCGAAGCGACAGACGATCACTATAACGGGCGGGTCATCATCTGGACATCCGGCGTGCTCCAAGACCAGGCTACGAATATCACAGATTACAACGGCACTACAAAGGCGCTTACCTACACTGCGACCACAGAGGCCCCCAGTAACGGCGATACGTTCATAATCGTATGACCACTGCGCTACAGGTAACAGGCACCCCGAGCACGCGGCGGGTCTTTGCGCCTAAAGGTGTTTCGTTAGATGTTGCCGTAAATGCAGCCGGTACAGCGACGTTCCCGGCAATGACTATTAGCGGTTCCTCGGCTGCTCTGATCTTTGCTAACCTGACCGACCGCCGGGCAGTGCGTCAGCCAGTCCGCAAGCTGAAAGCGATTCCGGCAATCCCGCCTGTCCCTGCAACTGTGGACAAGACCACTTATGATTTCCTGTCGGCCATGAAAAATGCCGCCCAGGTGCGTTTCGGCCAATCCAAGAACGACCTGGACCGATCAGTGACGGTGCGGGAGCTTGTGGATCTTGGCGTGCTCGACGGCAAGCAGACAAATCTCGGCGGCAATTTGGCGCTCGACGGGATACTCAAGGACCTGGTCAGCGAAGGTGGCATCCCGTACAACGGCGGCCAGGACACCATCGGTGAACTGCGTGATATTACTGGCGTCGAGTTCTCTGTCAACGTAACGGGGGTGGTGATCACCTGGGGTACGGTACTCGGGATCGACCGCAATGCGCTGGCCTATACAGAGATATGGCGCGTTGGTCCGTTCGATCTGGTCGAGGACGAGTACCCTGCGATGGTGATCGCCGTCGATGGTAGTGGCGAGCCGTTTGTAAACTGGGTTGATCCGGCCAACGCAGTGGATACCGAGGGTAACGCCCTGCCAGCGCCGAAAATAGCGCTTTCGGGCATTGCCGAGGGCTTCATCTACGGCGAGCCATTGCAGCAGGGACGGGCTTACCAATACTTCCTGCGGTTCCGGGGCATCGCCAATGACACGACGGCATGGCACTCGATTAACGGGTCGCGTGTCGAAGCGGTCGTGGACTACCAGGCAATACTCGACGCGTTTGAAAGCCAGATCAGCATCGTCGAACTCGACGCGTATCTGACGGGCCGGATCAGCCGAATTGATGAAAACACGGGTGAGCTGGTCACGCTCCAGCAGGCGCTGGCAAGCGAGTCCGCTGCGCGGATCGCGGGTATACAGAATGAAGCCGACGCCCGCGTACAAGCCCTGTCAGAAGAAGTCGATGAGCGCGTGCTGCGCATTCAGGATATCTTAGACTATCTGGCAGCAAGCGAGAGTGCAACGAGGACGGTACTGGAGACGCGAGCGCTGATCCAGGACACCGAAATCAGCCGGGTCGAGACCCAGCAGATCGATGGTGACAGTGCGCTGGCTGCGCAGATCCAGACTATCATTGCAACCAGCGGGGGCAACTGGTTTGTACAGCCGGGCGAGCCGACAGTAGACGGTGCCTGGACCGGCACCTACCACTGGGTCGATACCAATGACCAGAATAAGCATTTCGTATCCACAGACGACATGCGGGCGGCGGGCGACAGCGGTGACAACTTCGGCGGGTGGGAAAACGTCACTGACACCCGGATCACGGCCAACGCTGCTGCGGTTATCACTGAGCAGCAGGCGCGCATCAACGCCAACAATGCTTTGGCGAGTGACCTGACCAATCTGACCAGCCAGATTAATAACCCGACGACCGGGCTGGCAGCGGTGGTCAACGCGCTGGATGTCTTTGAGACTTACGTCGAAGACACCAGCGCTAATGGCTTCCTGGCCAACTCCAGCAAGTTCACGAACCTGCAAGCGCAGGTGAATCAGAGCGTTACGGATATCACCGCTGGCGTAAACGCCCGGCAGGCACTGGAAGCCTACCTCTCTGATGATTCGGAGAACGGGTTCATTCAGCAGACGCTGTTTGGCACCCAGCTTGGGGCTGATTTTGCTGACACGCTGACAGGTACACTGGTGACGCAGGCTGCGTTCGATGCGCTGGAGACCTACGTCAACGACCAGGGGCCGGATGGGCTGCTGGCGTCAAGCAGTAAGTTCACCAGCCTGGAGCAAGAAGTCGACAGTGCTGTGTCGGGCGTATCGACGGCCACAAGCGCCGTCAATGACCTGAACATCTATTTGAACGACCAGGGGCCGGGCGGGTTCCTGCAAAGTGCAACGCGCTTCACGAATCTGGAAGCCCAATACAACAGCTTGGTAACGGATGCGTCGGCCAATGCGGATGCGATTAACGCGCTGGACATTTACGTGCGCGATGACGGCCCGACAGGCTTGCTGGCGCAGAGCCAATACCTGACGCAACTGGAAGCGTCGGTCAATGCGAACACTGGGAGTGTTTCAAACCTGTCGTCTGCGCTGGCGACCGAAGAGCAAGCCCGTATCGACCAGGTAACCGAGCTGCAAGTGGCCCTTGGGGACCCTAATGACCCAACATCATCAGCTATCTATCAGGAAGCCGCGTCACTCGTAGCTGCTGTTGATGGCAGGCTGGCTGGGCGCTACTTCAACGCTCTTGATCTGAATGGGCGAATAACCGGACTGGAGTTCTACGACAATAACGGCAACCTGCAAAGTGCCGGGTCGGCGTTCAAGATCTACACGGACAACTTCATTGTCCAGAATAGCCAGACGGGGCAGCAGCCACTGCGCATGACAGGCAGTGTGTTTTCGTTGAACCTCGATGTGATCGAGCTGAATGGCTTTGTACCGAGCGCGAACATTGGCACGATCGATGTGGACAAGATCACTGGTAACACGGCCAATTTTGTCCAGGCCAACATCGGGGCGGCGACGATCACCAGCGCCATGATCGACACCGTTATCCAGTCCACGAACTACCAGCCCGGCGGGTCGGGCTGGATGATCAACCGCATCAACGGTACGGCAGAATTTGGCAATGTCACCGTGCGCGGTAATATTACAGCGAACCAGATTGCGGCCAATGCAGTAAATATTATCGATACGCTGATGTTGCAGGGTGAGACCGTAATTGTCCCCCGGTACGATACGGGGAGCTTTAACAGAACGCTGGGATCTACACGGGCGGTGTTGTGTTCCGAGTATATCTCGCTTGGGAACGTAGGGAATGCGAGCCGGATCCTTGTCATGGCCCATGCGTCTCTTTACCCTTCCGGGGGAAACCTGGAAACGATTGAAATGAGCGTGCATGTGAACGGATCAGTCAACACGGTAGTAGGGCAGACCGTACAAACATCCGGGCAAAGCACAGCAATTACTGGCAGTTTTCTGGTCGGGAGTAACTGGTCAGGAACGGTAGATGTGAGACTGCGGTGCACGACAGGGTCCAAAAGCGTTAATGCTGTAGGGGGTATGTTTGTAATGGCGGCGAAGAAATGACACAGTATTTACGGGTTGATATACAGGGGCGAATTTGTGGAAGTAAAGAAACCCCCCAGAGACCGGTGAACACGGACGAGTATTCCTATGTCGAATACGACGGTTCTTTGGACGCCGCCGAGCTGGTTTTTGGTGACACCGTGTTCGTATATGAGAACGGCGAAGTTATCGATTCCGGGGTCACCAACAAGCCTACACAGCCTGGACTCGAATGGGATAGTACATCGCGGAACTGGGCCGATGTGCGTAACCTGGCTGAACGGAAACTGGCTAAATGGGAAGACATAAAAGGAGCGCGGTCTGTTGCAGAATTTGGAACTCTGACTGTCAACGGATACCCTTACGATATCGATGAAATATCTCAACGGCGGATTCAGGGTGCGGTACAATTAGCAGTATTGGATCCGTCAATCACGCTGGACTGGACGCTGGCAGACAACAGCGTCATGCGTCTTACCGCGAATGACCTCATAGCACTGGGACAAGCGCTGGGGCAGTACGTGGCTTCCATACACCAGTATGCGCAGACACTGCGCCTTGCAATTGATGCAGCAGAGGATACTGCAACTCTCGACCAGATTGAGTGGGTATCCCCATGAGCGAATTGCAGACCCTGATTACGTACGTCAACGATTTACAGGACGACGTTACCGTTATCGTGACGCGCTATAACGAAGTGCTGAACGCAACTGAAAACGTCGTACTCAATGTCGAAACAGAAATCCAGAAAGCGGCAGATTGGGCAACGACACCAGAAGATGTGCTGGTGCCCAGTGGTAACCTGGTAGATGAATATTCGGCGTTGCACTGGGCAGCGAAAGCACAGGAGGATGCTGCTTCTACTCAGGATGCGTCAAACGATGCCGCTGCTGCATACTCCAGCGCCATCGCAGCGCAAGACAGCGAAGACAATGCCGCCCAAAGTGCCAGTGCTGCGGAGAATGATCGGCTGGCTGCCCAAGGGGCGGCAACAACAGTTAGCGGGCAGGTGGGGACGGCTACGGACTTGGCTGCGCAGGTGAGCTTGGATGCTGACGCTGTTGCCGCTGATGCGGCCCAGGTCACTACTGACAAAGGTATCGTAGCAGCCGATAAATCAACAGTCGCCTCGTCGCTGTCTATAGCGCAGGGGCACGAGAACGCTGCGTTGGGCTACGCCAATCAGGCAAATACACAAGCGTTGCTGGCTGAAAGCTGGGCGAGTGCCCCGGAAGACACAGAGGTATCGACGGGGTTTTTCTCGGCTTACCACTACATGAAGAAGTGTGAGCAGATTGAAAGTGGGCTAGACATCAATAATAAGCTGGATATCGACGCTCAGGCTGCTGATTCTGCGTTACTGGGCGGCCAGACCCCCGCATACTACTTGGCGTGGGGAAATCTCACAGATGTACCAAGTTCTTTTGTACCGGAAGCGCACACCCATAGCGAAGTCGATATCCTTGGGCTGGATAAATACACCCAGGCGGAAGTCGATTCGCTGATCGGTGCAAAAGCTGATGCTACCAGCGTATACACGCAGGCGCAGCTCGATAGCTTCCTCGGAGGGAAAACCAATGTAGGGCATGGGCACGCCATTGCAGACATCGCCGGGCTTCTGGATGCCTTGGACGACCGATACACGATCAGTGCTGCCCAGAGCTATATTGCCGGTGAATTATCTAACTTGATCGATACCGCGCCGGGCACGCTAGATACGCTGAATGAACTCGCCGCTGCGCTGGGGGATGATCCTGATTTTGCCGCGACGATCAGTGGGGAGATCGGTGCGAAGCTGAATGCGTCGACGTGGAACAGCAGCGCCGCAAGTGGTATCACCGGTACGCAGGTAGGCAACTGGGACAGCGCGTACAACTGGGGTAATCATGCGTCTGAAGGCTATCTCACGAGCGTCGGCATTGGGGATGTCAGTGGCTTGCAGACGGCGCTGGACGGCAAGCTGAATGCGTCGACGTGGAACAGCAGCGCCGCAAGTGGTATCATCGGTACGCAGGTAGGCAACTGGGACAGCGCGTACAACTGGGGCGACCATGCTCTGGCCGGGTATGCCGTCAGTGCAGACCTGAACATCAGCAACTGGGACACGGCGCACGGCTGGGGCAACCACGCGAGCGCCGGGTATGACGAAACCGAGTATCTGTACAACCCCGTGAGCGCGTCACTGATCCGCAGCAAGCGCTACACGGTCATTCAGAACTGGTCGCGCAATGACGTGATCTATGACCTTAGTGATTCGAGCTGGCAGCAGGGTGACATCGTGACGATATCCTCGGTTCAAGGAGACAAGACCAGTCTTACCGCATCGCGCATCCATCTGCCCGATGGCAGCAACGACACCGAGGTGTTCATCGAGCAGGTCGGGCGGATCACCCTCGCGCGGTACACTGGAGCTGCTGGTTACTGGATGGTGCTGACATGACAGGAGATATGACGTATGGCAACTGATCTCGGGGCGCTGCTGGGTGGCGGTGGCGGCAAGCTGAAATCGCAGGAGTTTCTGTCGTCGGGGACGTGGGTGCGCCCTGATGATGTAACGCACGTTCTTGTCTCTGGCTGCGGCGGGGGTGGAGGCGGAGGTAACGGCGTATCCAAGCGCTTCAAGGAGGGCGGCGGAGCCGGGGGCGCTGGTGCCGTGGGCCTCGCAAGGCTTCTGCTCCCGGTCTCAGGGAACCTTTCTGTCACGGTTGGAGCAAGTGGCAGCGGAGGATCGGGGTCTACAAATAAGTCTCCGGGTAATAACGGAAGCACTGGTGGCAGCTCCTCGGTAGTTGGAGGTTCTTTCCCAGTGGAGATGCCCGGTGGCACTGGAGGGGGAGGGGGTAATGATGACAATCCGCGACCAGGCCCAGCCCAGGTTTCGGAGTCTGACGGTGCGTATGCCCGTGGCGGCTATGGGGGTGGAGGAGGCGGCTGGGAAAACGATGGCGCGTCGGCCGGCGGAGATGTCGGCGGAATGTCCGGCGGCAGCAACGGCAATGCAGCGTCAACGATTGGTGGTGGCGGTGGTGGGGGCGCCTCTCTCTTTGGACTGGGGGGGGATGGTTCTAACGCCTCACAGAACAGCAGCCCGGCAGGCGGTGCTGGCACCGGACGTGGCTCAGGCGGCGGGGGTAGCGGCGGGGCAAATGGCAACAATAATGGCAGTTATAGCGGCGCTGGTGGCAACGGCGGCCCCGGCATTGTAATTATCGAGTGGTTTGAATAATGGTTATCGCACAGATATTCAACGATCGCATCGTCAACGCCATCGAGGCGGATTCGGCTCAGTGGGCAATCGACAACCTCGGTGGCGACTGGATCATCATGCCCGAGAGCGCGGGCATCGGCTGGAACTGGGACGGTATAACCGCAACGCCGCCAGCGCAGACCCAGCCGGAAATCCCGAAGCAGGTACGCGTTGAGCGTGCCGAGCGCCTTGCCCAGCGTATTGCCCTGCAAAAGCAGGTCGAGGCATCGCTGGTCGACCTGCCGGACGACGAACTGGAGACCATCACCTATCTGTTCGATGAGTGGCAGCCCGATGGCCGGTTGCTCAAGGCCGAAGCGAAAGTTCAGCACGAAGGCGTGCTCTATCAGGTCGTGCAACCGCACAACACTCAGGCCGACTGGATCCCGGACTTGACACCTGCACTCTTTACTCGATTCCGCGATCCAGCTGCCGGGCCGCAGCCGTGGACTCAGCCGACCGGAGCGCAGGATGCCTACGATACCGGCGAGCGGGTAGCGCACGACAACCCGAATGACGGTGGCGTGATCTGGATTTACGAATCCGCTATCGACGCCAACACCACAGAGCCCGGGCGCGATGGCACGTTTGATCGCTACTGGACGCCGATTGAGCCGACATGAACGCGCGGACCCTGATGTAGGGCGCAATATAGACCGACGACAGGAGCCGCGATTCGTGGATGACAGCCCGAGACTGACCCGAATCGAAAAGAAGCTGGATGACCTCACGAGGGGGTTTGCCGACCTCACCCGGATCGAGGAGCGTCAGGCCAACGAGCGTGAGCGGATGGGCCGGTTGTCGACCTCCCCGAGGAAGACGCCATGAGGAACCTGATGGGCAAGGCCGCATCCGACCGATATCAGAACTGGTCGAGTGGTCCCGCATGGTCCACGTCCACGTCCAGAAGTGCTTTGATGCCGAGGCGGTGGCAACGGATAAATTGCTGGCCGGGGATTTAACCGCAGATTTTGAAACGGAGTTTGATGCTTTATGAAAGCGTTTATTGTTGCGTACCTGATCAGCCTGGGTGATATTTCCAGCACCCTTATCAATAACGTGTTTTTCTTCGCGCTGAACGCCAACCAGTCGCTGTCAGGGCGTTGTGCAGAGGAATGGGATCATTGGTTCTTTGGCTCCCTGGGTGTCGGCATCAACGCTGTTGCACTGCACGTGTTCGGCCAGGAGAACCACTGTCTGAAGGCATTGATCCAGGACATCCAGAGGGGCGAAGAATTAAAGCGGCGCTATAACGACGGTCTCCGAAATCCGTGATAAAATATAGGCACTCTCTATATCACAAAGGAGCCGGGTATGCTATCGGGCATTGGAAGCGTAGTAGGCAAAATGCTGGGTACCGACAAGGCGGTTGAAAAGACGTTCGATGTTGCGGAGCGGATGATCGATAAGCTGGTGTATACCAGCGAAGAAAAAGCCGATGAGAAAGCCAACGCCGCCCGTGAAGCACGGGGCATGATTGTCGAATGGGTCAACGCCACCAGTGGTTCCCGCCTCGCTCGGCGCATTATCGCGCTGGCTTTTACGTTTTGTTATCTCAGCCTTTTTATGATCGCCACGGTGTTTGATGCAGTGGCTGTGTTTATCTCTGAGGCTAATGCCAAATTGATGAGCGCCGCAAGTGACTCGCTTGATGGGCGTATCGATATTCTGAGCGGCGCAGTCATGCTGATCCTCGCCTTTTATTTTGCAGCACCGCAGTTGCCGAAAATCGCTGACGCTGCCATCGCTAAATTTACCCAGAGAAAATCTGCCAATGATTGATGCTGATGGATTGCTCCCATATGCACAGACCGAACGCCAACAGGAAGTCATTAAAGCGCTGATTGAAACAGGCACCTACACACACGCTGCTAAACAGGTCGGCGTTCATCGCAAGACGCTGACAGAGACTATTAAACGGGTCGAGCGCCAGGCTGCACGGCAGCTCCATTCACCACAGCACGGCCTGACGCTGGGCGTCCCTGAAGGGTTCACCGGGGACTTCACTGTGCAGGCAGCTAAAGGTGATGTCGAGCGGGTCTGGTACAAAGGCAAGCTCGACAAAGGAAACCAAGATTCGGCAATCCGCAATCTGATCGAAGGCATGTCTGCCGAGATCGCTCCGTTCCCCAAGATCAAGGCCCCACGGCAAGCATTCAGTGAAGACCTTGCCTCCTGCATTGTTATCGGTGACGCGCACTTTGGCATGCTGGCTGAAGGCGAAGCGACACTGGGGGAAGACTTTGACCTGGAGATCGCCAGTCGTGACCTGCGCGCTGCCATTGACTACTTGATCAGTACAGCGCCGCCAGCGGAAGAGGGCGTGCTGGTCAACGTCGGGGATTTCCTGCACATCGATGATTACAGTAACGCAACCCCGGGTGGAAAGCACCAGCAGGATACCTGCGTGCGGCACGATCAGTTGATGCGGGTGGCAGGGGCGACATTGCGGTACTGCATCGATCGTATGCGGCAATACTTCAAGCGCGTGCGCGTGGTAAATGCTGCGGGCAACCATGACCCGACAAGCGCCGTGGCACTGTCGATGGTCCTGGAAGCTGCGTATGAGAAAGATCCACGGGTCATTGTCGAACCCGTGAAGGGGAAATTCTTCTTTTGGGAGTTCGGCAAGAACCTGATCGGCGTTACCCATGGGGACAAGATCCCGGGCCATCGGCTGGCGGCAGTGATGACGCAGCGCCAGGCCGAAGCCTGGGGCCGGACAGTGTTCCGTCGCTGGTGGGTAGGGCACATTCATCACAAGCGATACCAGGAACTGGAGTGCGGCTGCTCGATCGAGTCATTCAACACGCTGGCCCCTGTTGATGCCTGGCACGCTGCGATGGGCTACGCCGCCCAACGTGGCATCGAAATGATTACGCTGCACCGCGATTACGGGCAGGTTGGACGGCAGAACGCGACAATTGAAATGGTCCGGGCTTTCATGGCCGACGCTGCGTGATCTGGCTGAAATTGTGGTTCATGAGTTTGTGCCTGGTCGGTGTCCGAGCGTTTCAGCAAAAGAATGTCATGGGCGATCACTACGCTCGGATTGTTCCTACGAGCTATGCCTTTGCTTTGTGCGACATGGCTGTCGTGTATTCAGGCTTGCAGACCTGGGCCAGTGACCCGCTTTTCACGGTACTTTCAATCGGGACCGGGGCCTGGATGGGTTGCTGGGCATCACTATATATCCACAAGAAACTAGATATCCACAAGAAACTAGGAGCACGTTGATGTCCCATCTTTCCATTATCCTGAATGGGCCTCCGGGCTGTGGCAAAGACACGATTGCCAAACTGATGAACGAGTATGGGTTCCATGAACACTCGTTCAAGCGGCAGTTGTATATCGAAACCGCACGCTATTACGGCGTGAATGAAGATGAGCTGGTGGCTCGGGCAACAGTGCGGGAACTGAAAGAAGAAGTCTGGGAGGCGACCGGGGTGTCTCCACGCAATATGCTGATCCACACCAGCGAAAACGTGATCAAGCCCCGACTGGGGAAAGACTTTTTTGGTAAGGCAGCGGCGCAGCGTTGCCAGCAGCAGAGTTCTACGCTGGCAGTGTTCAGCGACGGCGGATTTGCTGAAGAGATTCCCCCGCTCAAGGAGCTGTACAAATACGTGGTCGTCGTCCGGCTGCATCGCGAGGGTTTCTCGTTCGGGGACGATTCTCGTACTTACCTCGATGGGTTTATCGGGGGCGTAGATCTGACGCTGGAAGAAGGTGCGCCCGAAAAAGCAGTACGGGAGATCCTGTGGATCGTGGATCCGATCATGATGGAGCTGAAAGCGAGCCTTCATCCGGTCAACGTAAAATATAGGGGGTACCTATAGTATTTCCCGGTTTTTCAGGAGATTTAGCTATGCCAAGTTGTAAAAAAGGTAAGAAAAACAAGCGGATAGGTTCACTGTCTTAGCAAACTGGGGGGTATGGTAGTCGCAGGTTCAAATCCTGCCGTCCCGACCAAAAAACTCTTTAAAATCAAGACTTTAAATCCCCTCCAAGTGAGGGGTTTTTTCATTGGGCGCTGGTTGGGCGTTGGTTGGGCGTTTTCAGCCGCCCAACGGCCCCGACCCAACCCCCAGCGCGCATTAACAAACCATCATCCTTGTCGGTGATGTTGTCTATGGCCTTGTCAGTGGCAAACAGGCGTCCCAGGAAGCTCATGCCTGCTTATCCAGCTTGGCTTGAAACTCGCGGATCGCCTGCTCTTCTGCTGCTGTTGGCCCCCTGTCCTTTCGCACCCATACCCACGAGTCAAGCCCACCACCAGCCCCAGCTTTACGGACATATCCTTTAGGCTGTGATGGTGTCTCTCCACCCATGCCGTGATTTTTCGGTGCTGGCGGCGTGCGGGCTGCTGACTCTGCGGCGATGGCTTGGCTAACGTACTGCTGAAGGTCTGGGTGGCGCTTAAAATTAAAATTCGTTCCGCTACTCAGTACCCGATCAATAGTTTTTCCGCTGTATTTCCGGGCCACGGCAGGCCAATCAACCAGATAAGCGGCCTCAACGAACAGAGCGCGGTTGATGTTCCATGCAGCCATAAGCTCGCGTTGGGCCATCTCGTATGTTTCCGCGTTTGCCGTGATCAGCGATATCATCAACTGCAAGGATTCTTCCTGCTGGTCTACGGGCTGGTCATATTCGGCGGGGGTCTGTGCGATCTTGTCAGCGCGCGGCTGGATCACATCCTGCGGCTGCTCGGCAGGCTTAGTCTGCTCTACGGGACGTGTTGGATCATCAGAGGCGAAAAGCCCCGTCAACCATGCCCAGAATTGCTTTATAGCGTTCATACTTGCTCCCTCACCGGGTCAAAGCCGGTCGCGTGTTTATCCTTGACTCGAACTTTCAATGTTTTCGTTTTTGTCATATTTGGCCTTTAATGGTAGTATTTCTTTTATTATAGCATCTTATATCAATTTTCCACTCCACTTCGCTTTGCTCGCATCCACTCATTAACCTTGCCCTCACTTCCCCATGAGTTCGTCGGGGCGAAGTTGTATAGGTAGGCGGCATAGGCCGGGAGGTTTCGCAGGTTGGTATCGTCAGCGTGAGCGCACGCGCCAACAAAGTCATTGCACAACACAGCCATAAGGAATGACCCGGGCTCAAGACCATGGTTCAAGTACATTTCCAGCCCGCCGGTCATGTACTCCGGAATCGCAAACTCCTTGAATATATATTCACAGCTCATTTAAACACCCCATCTTTTCATGCACGAGCGCGGCATGATTCTCATCCGCTTCGATGTGGGCTTTCATCCGCTCTATGTGTACTGATAAATCAATCATCACTCGTCCCCCTCCGCGTCAGGCCATATACTCCAAGTAATCGCAAAAGCTCTTGCCCTATAGCATCGTAAGTTGCTGACCAGAACTTGCAAAACCGAGCCACAATGCATAAGATGCGATTGCGTTGACGCGCATTCCTTGGCCTGGGGAACCCCAGCAACCAGTTTAGGTAAGCAGTACAAGGTACTGCGTCTAGGGGAGCACTCTTGGCGGGGTCTTCCCTTTTTGTTGCTTGGGCATGCGCTGTTTTAAATTGCTTAATCATTTGTAGTACACCTCCGGGTCGGCGAAGAAAACTGCTTCAGGTGCGTCACTCCACTCGGCCCTGATCGCGTCGAAGTTGCCCTCAGCCCAGCATCTTAAAAACGCCTTCGGGTCGTCATCCTCAAGCGCGTAGTCTAATGCTGCGGTAAAGCATTCTTCCGTTTGTGATATTTGATTCTCCAGCCACTGCCTATCCTCCAAGGCCCATTTGTAAGCTGCGGCAATATCAACGTTAAGCAGGTCTGGCATTACTGGTCTGTCACTCATACAACTTACTCCGCGTCGGTTGGTGGGGCTGGTCGTTTCAGCTTTTCGAGAGCCACATCTACTTGAGCCTTGAGAATCCTAAGCTGCTCAACCTGTCGGGCTTCGTATAGCTCAACCAGAATCTGCGAGGCGATCAGTCGCTTGTTGTTGTCTAGGTTCATGC
>Ga0306906_1000515_pt1 | contig 14464 bp, 31 predicted proteins | sample AntRauTorcE11897_FD_190405 | JGI IMG/M metagenome (GOLD analysis project Ga0306906, IMG submission 190405) | Saline lake microbial communities from Rauer Islands, Antarctica - Metagenome Torckler E11 #897 (v2) (version 2) | ecosystem: Environmental > Aquatic > Non-marine Saline and Alkaline >...
TACTTTTGAGGAGTATTAAGACATGAGAATGCGAGAAAGTGTTAAAGAAATGTTCCTGGACTGGTTCAATAATTACCTCACTTACCAAGCTTTTGCTGATGCCCATGGTCTGGATTATGACCACGCCCTTGTGCTAATTGGTATGGGTAAATTATACCATGAGGAGGACGTGATCAAATGAAACAAAACGACCACAAACACGCAGAGAAGTTGTCAGCCCCTTGTCATAATTGTGCCGGTCGCCGGGACCCCAAAAGCTGTAAAAATTGCCTGGCGTGGGTAAGAGATTAAGGGGTAATATAACCTAATAAGCTACAATTAAGGCCTTAAAGCTAATTTAAGGCCTTTTTCATTTCACCTAAAGTTCATTTTTTTCACCTAACGCTTATTCCTATATATGCAAGGTCTAATATATAACAAAAGCTGGATTATATCCAAGTATGATAGTATCTTTTATAACTTTCAAGACATGCAAGAAGATGAATATATATTAGTTATAGTTGAGATTAGGTGAAAAACACGGTTTAGAAGTAAATCCCGTTGAAATTTTCGACATTATTTCCGTTGAAGGATTTTAGGTCAAACGGCCACGGATGCCCAACCAGTAAGGAATAGGCCCTATATATATATTTCTTTTAGAAGTGTTAATAGTGCAAATAGTATGGTTTTTTAGAATTACTCAGCCCAGATTGAATTCCATTTACTTAATACTGGCGGATTTATGGTTATCCGTTTTAATACCCTGTGTTGGATATTGAAAAAAGGGCCTTTATTTGTTTCAAACTTACTTTTAACACTACAGCCTACCTAACACCTTGGTATTACTCAGAAACTTTAAAGTACGTTCTGTTATATCTTTTTACTTAGATAACTGCCCAACCTCGCAACCCCCTAGAATCATAGGCACTTTAGCCCACAAAAAACATACCTCTAAAAAACCCAAAAACTTAGTAATTATATCGTTAACAAACAGCCTCAGCTATGCTATAGTCCCTCCAACTAAAGGAGGTAAAATCATGGATGCTTACGACACAATGGTATTTTACAGTTACTGTAACAAGCTCTTTAATGACAACCCAAACCTATCTTATGTGGCTATCGCAGAGCTCACTGGCCACCCGGCTGAAGAGGTCGCTATTGCTTTTAAGAGGGGCACCTACCCAAAATGGCGCGGTAAAACAATACGCCTGCCCAACGCAGATGGCACTATACAATGCACTCAATGTCTGGAAAACAAGTTTAGGTGGGAGTTTAAGCCAGATAACACCCAGCGTTATGGAGTCGCCAAGACCTGTCTGTCCTGCAAGCCCTCCAAAAAACCAGGCCGCCCTGTAACACGTACTATTACAGACGGGCAAGCAACCTGCACAGAATGCCACAAGCTGAAGCCTCTTAAAGCTTTCCATAAGCACCGCGCTCGCCCTCATGGCATAGAATACCGCTGCAAGCAGTGCATTAACCCAACCAGCACACCCCACGAGGACCACACAGACGCCATGGCCGCCCTGCTTGCCAAGATCGGACCTGAGCGAGCCTTAGAACATATAAAGGCCGCAGAGGGCAAGCTACGCACCCTTAAGCGACTGGTAAGCGAGGTGCAAGCATGACAAACCCGAACACTGACCCCCTCGATGCTATCATGGAGGCTTTTGAAACAATCCCCGAGCCCGAGGCTGCCCCCGCGACCCTGCGATGCTCCAAGTGCTGCTTACCTAAACCCCTGGAAGCTTTCCGGCGTGATCCCAGCACCGCGCGTGGTTATTCTTATGACTGCAGGACATGCTTACGTGAGCAGTACAAGCGGGCGCACCCGCCCAAAGGCCCACACTCCAGCAACCCACACGTTATGGGGTACATAGATCGCATAAATGAGAAGGGCATAGTGATCGCAGAGGCTCAGATTGAGACAGCAGCCCGCCTGCTAAGAGCCTACCGAAAGGCCCTGAAGCTGGTGAAAACCCACCCAGCCAAAGAATAATACACCCCACAAAGAAAACCCCTTGACATTATAAACTATACCTATATACTGACAAGTAAGCTACAGAGAAGAACGGAACCACAAACCAGCCAGAGGAGACACTGATATGCAGACCACATTCGACAAGCACAGCGAACACTTCAACGCCCTGAAATTCGTAGCGAAAGCCGTTGCCCATCATAAAGGGCAGGACCAGTGGGACCATCTCAACAATATTTATTGCGACGGCCTGAGAATCATGGCCACTGATGGACAACGCCTGCACGTGTACGAGCAACCTGAGCCTGAGACCCCTCCACTGGACCCTGGCTATTATGAGATCCTGAAAAACACCAAGAGCGAGCTGCAGTTGTTCCCGGTCCAGATCGACCAGGACTACCCGGACATTAAGCGGATCATGCCCAGCGATGAGGGGCTGCACAGCCTGGGGCACACTAAAAGCTCATTATGGGGTAAAGTCGCAGAGATCATCCGGTCTTTTGAAGAGGGCGCCATTAACGTTGATTATCTTATGGATGCCCTCATTGGTCAACCAGCCTGGATGTTTAAAACAACTGACCACACAAACCCAATCCTCTTAAAAGGTGGATTTTTAACTGCAGTCATTATGCCCATGAGGAGCTAATAAAATGAAACCAATCTTTGGACAGCTCCAAACCAACCGAGAAGCCAACGCGGCAGCACGGGAGCTCCGCAAGGTCCAAGCCTACCTGGCCTTCTTAACCTCAGCCCTGTATTTAGGCATAATTAGCCCGGAGGCAATCTGGGAGGAGACCATGCCATTTATTGACACTTTGTTCGAGCAGGCTGATGAGCTGACCCAGGAAAAGATGATTAAATATTTTGAGCAACTTGAGGAGGCATAATATGAAACGTAACAACCAGCGCGGATCACAAAAACCCCAGAATCTACAAGCAGTAGCAAAAAGTAACCGGTCAATTATGGGCGTGGTCGCCGCAATGCTTGGTATGTTCGGTGGAAAAGCTGACCTGTACGCAGGCACCAGCTCCAGCGGACTCTATGGACGATCCGAGAGAAAAGCCTGCCCCTCATGGCGCAAAAATGGCCACAAGCCCCACCAGGGCGAGGGCGAACGCGCCCGCCGCCGCAAGCAGATCGCAGCCGGGACCCTCAACCAGGCCAACGGCCTCGTTTTTAACTAACACTCTAACCAAGGAGCCAATAAAATGAACTTCCAAGAATTTGCAGACACACACGACCTCAGCTTCACTTTCGCTAAGACCGACACGACCCCGAGCATGGTCGCTAAACAGCCTATGGACCACTACCTGATCGGCATCTACCACCGCCCACTAGGCGAGGATCAAAAACTCTTCACCCTTTACTATTCCAAGGGCGTGGGCCATGAGGGCAAACCCCCCACGATCGCTGAAGTGCTTGAGTGCCTGCAGATGGACGCTTCTATGCTCGACCAAGCCAGCGATTTTGAAGACTGGGCTGCAGATCTGGGTTACGACGCCGATAGCCGGAGCGCTGAGACTATTTACAAGGGCTGTGTTGAGCAGACGACCAGGTTCAAAGAGTTCTTGGGCGAGGACCTGTTCAACGACTTTCTGATGCTGGAAGGGGAGGACTAAGTGACCGAGTTCTTAAAAAACGCAGGCGTAGCCGCCCTTGTGTTCCTCACTATCTGGTCCCTTGTAGAGCTGACTTACGACGCGATAGACACAGACTTAACTAACCGGTCCACGGCTGCAGAGAAGGCGCAGGCTTGGGCAGCCCAGAACGGGCGAGGAGGTAAATAGATGACCCAACCCATACCCACACCGGACCAGATCCGCGCCGCGCGTACCTCGCTCAACAGGTCTCAGACAGCCATGGCCAAACTTATCGGGGTCGAGTACGTGACCTATAACCGCTGGGAGAACGGGCACGCGACGCCGCAACCCCGCCACCGGGAGAAACTTATTAAGCTGGTGAACCTCGCCGAGCAGCGGAGGGTATAGTGGCTAAAATCGATAAGCTAACAGCCTTCGCAGAGGTCAAAAGTTTAGGCGTTCGATGGATTCAAGGCAACAAGGCCCAGAAGCAGGAGGTCATTGAGGACCTGGTGGGCCTACGCCGCCCGAAAGGGTGTCTGTACCCCGCGCTCGTTCACCGGTTCGTGACAAAAGAGCTGGGCTTTGAAGACGCCTCGAAATTTGCCCATGGCCTACTTAACCAAGTTGCGGAATAAGGAGAACTTATGCTGACCCACGCTAACAGCCACCAGGCCACTGACCCCACAGACCACGCCACGATGTCGGAACGTGCCCTTGCTGCTAAAGTTATTCAACAAGCTATACTTGACTTCGTTTCTACCCCCCCCGAGGCCTTACAGAGGGCAGGTCTATGGTTTCCAGCAGGCGACCCAGCAGTGGGAGGAGAGACTCAAAGAGTCTTATGAGTTTCTGACCGGTGCGGGCGCTATGTCAGCGTTCTGGTTTGCCCCCCTGGAGCTCCCTTTTTTCCCAGGCAGCTTTGAGGACCTGCAGAAAAGACTTAAAGGACAGAGCCTCCGGGGGGTAAGTGATGCTTAAACAAGCAGAAGAACAGAAGGTAGAGGAATTGACTGCCGAGCGCGATGAGCTTGCAAAAGCATTAGTTGGTATCGAGGAGATGAAGTGATGAGCAGATTATGCCGGTTGAAGAATAAAACTCACGGAGAAGACGGCCAGTGGGCTTATAAAATGATTACCACGCTTCAAGCTCTCCTCGCAGAGAAGGATGCGGAGATAGAGAAATTGCAAGATAAACTTACTTATCTCAACTTAGAACCGTGCTCCCATTGCCACCTACCAGCCGAAGTAATGAGTTTAGCGACAGCCGTTATCGACTTCCGAAATCAGATGAGAGTACAGGCGTTGGAGCATAAGTTGTTACCTGCCGAGTACGACACGATGTGCGAAATTGCTTTGGCTATTAAGGAGGAAACAAAATGAAAGCATATTATTTCAGCAACATGGATAAGAAGCTACGCTACAACGACAACCGGCAGATCAGAAAAGGCAGGACGCACAAGGTAAAAGGTGAATTAAAACTTTGTGGTCACGGGCTACACGCAAGCATAAAGGCTATTGATGCTTTGCAATATGCCCCAAGCTCATACCTCTGGGTGGTTGAGTTAAGTGGAGACATCGTTCATGGGGATGACAAGATTGTAGCCTCTGAGCGTACTTACCTACATGGATTTAATGCTGATAAATTATCACGAAAGTTTGCCCGTAAACAAGCACTGATAAACATCGAGAAGATTAAACCATACACAAATGCAGATGACTACGAGTTAATTGTTACCTACTTAGAGAGTGGTGATGATAACAAGCGGTCAGCAGCAGAGTCAGCAGCAGAGTCAGCAGCAAGGTCAGCAGCAAGGTCAGCAGCAAGGTCAGCAGCAAGGTCAGCAACAGAGTCAGCATGGTCAGCAGCAGAGTCAGCAGCAGAGTCAGCAGCAAGGTCAGCAGCAGAGTCAGCAGCTAACGAAATGCTGGAAGAGATGATAGACGAGTTTATTAAACAAGGAGAAACACCATGACTAAAACAGAGCTGAGACGTTATAACTACTGGTATTATTTGTTTTACCTCGCTGGGAAAAAGTGAAAATAATGTTGTTTTCTTGTTGACACCTGAACCCTATGGGGTTATACTCTAATTAACAGTGAGGGACAAACCCAAACAAGGAGAGCGACATGAAAACTTACATGAATGAAAAAACCGGATCAATCGACACTTACGAAGGCTGGGGCTACGAGAATGAGGAAGGTCTCACGGTAAACGCTGTCGACCTTGGCGAGGTTGTGGAAGTCGAGCGAGTTGACGGCGTGTGGGTAGGGCTGAAGGAGTCGGCAAAATAGAGAGTGTCAAAGTCACGCAACACATTTTTGGTCGCATGTTTGGTTATGGCACTATTGCAATTGCAGGAACGGGAGGGAATGGCGCGATAATGAAAGGCGTGCGCGACCCTTTGGCGTTCCGAGCTGCTGTTGCTGAGGCGGCTGGAGTTTAAATTGTCAAGCACGAACTAAATAGGAGGGAATAAAGTGACACGCCAAGAGCTAAAAAACGCCCGTGAAAACATGGGCCTGGACATAGGCCAGATGGCGCGGCGGCTAAACACGCCGCGCGGAACTTACGTCAAATGGGAAAATGGGCAGCGGCGCGTGCCTGGCTTCCTGGATGTTTTGTTGCCTTTTTATGAGCCGTCACCGAAGAATTTTAGTCAATGGTGGCAGAACGAATATCTGCTGCAGACCAATTTGTGGCACAGTTACACAGTGAACCAGATCGACGAAGCCGACGTTGAGATGATCTGGGATGCTGCTAGCGAACATCAGCGCGAAGTGGACGCCAACATTAACCTTGTCATTATGTGTAGCCACACAGAAAACACAAAATGCGATGAGTGCGTCGCGATGGAAGACGTTATCCGTGACTATAAAATGCTGATCCGCAGCAAGGGAGGAAGTGATGAGCACAGAAATATAGAACATCAGCCGAAGTGCCTTTGACTACGTTGATTAAACGCCTTGGTGAGATTGCAAGGGTAGTAATCGACGGGAAAGGAAAAGAGCCACTGGAAGAATTTACTGAGGAGGAAAAGCGATGAAAGAGCACATAAAAAACTACACAGATGGGCCGTGGGATGTGGTTAGGGCCGGTGCAAGCATTATGATATACGGGCCAGTTGGGCAGAGAGTATGCAAGCTCTTGTTCCCAGAACTCTTGCGCGAACGTGAATTGAATGCCTACCTTATTGCTGCAGCACCTGATTTACTTGAGGCTCTTGAGAATTTACAAACTCAAATTCAGCAAGTCAGCGATGGTGATAGACCATATACGGGATTTGACACAGGCCTAATTGATGCAGCTATTGCAAGGGCCTACGGGGAGACACACCATGAAACATAAGATAGAAATCAAAATGCACGAGGCCTATAACAGAAAGGCCAATGCAAACCGACCAATCAAGAACGCCCTGCCATGGTATCCAACCAGAACCTTTGGGGTCAATGCGTGGGGGCATTTATTGCAACTTTGGAAAGCCACCGAGAGCGATGGCGCTGAGAGGGAAGCATGGCTAAAAGTGGAACCGATAAGAACGTGACCGCTACAGGGAGGCTTTGGAAACGTTGTCCATACTAGGTAATAACGGGAGCCCTATAGCACAAAAAGCCCCCCCAAGGGAGGAGATAATGGCTGAATTTGAAGACTGGCCGGACGAACTGAAAACTTGCGGTGAACTGAGTTGTTTGTGGATAATCTCATGGAGGATTAGCGATGAAATACTTTAACTGGGAGGCGCTCGGAGCCGCCGCGCTGGGAGGCTTGGTAGTAATGATACTCCTGATCTACAGCGCGGGGGAGCATGCAACTAAAGTCCAGGCCCTTGAAGAGCGGCTCTCCGTTGAGACTGCGAAGGTGGCTGAATACGAAAAAATGGTGAAGGAGGATTGATATGAAATGTCGTAAGCACACAATCGCACCACTACAATTTGACGGGTGCCCTCACTGCGAGTTAGCGTCGTTGGACTTGAAGCTGACTGTGGTGGAGAAAGACTTCGCTGACATGGAGGAAGGAGCCTGGAAGCTCGGGGTGCATCTTGAGGATGCCCGGACCACCCTCGCCTCGATCCTCGAAGACCTCACAGACGACCAGCTAACCCCAAAAGGTAATGAGATGGTTGACTTTATCCAACAAACCCTGAGGAGGACCCGATGAATACCCCTGAGATCCTATATTGTCACACCTGCAAAACCCTCAGGCCCTTCAGGGCCAACCAGTGTCAAACCTGTGGGGGAGTTAAAATAACCAGGGGGGGCCCATGATTTTCCCTAGCTGTATAGGGTTCGATATTGAAACCGCTGGAGACAAGCAGGAGTATGCCCTTCAGCCTGTGCGAAAGACCACCAACCAAGCGTGGGTAACTGCCGCGAGTTTTGCCAGAGGTGAGAAGGTAGCAGGGCAGTTATACCCAAGCAAGGCTCTTATTGAAGGCATGCTTAAAAAAGCCATAGAGGCTGATGCCTACATACTCGGGTGGAACGTGGCCTTCGACGCTTCATGGTGCATAGCTACCGGGTGTGAGGACCTTGTAATGCAGGTTAAGTGGTTAGACGCCATGCTCTTGTGGCGACATGCCCAGGTTGAGCCTGAAGGTGACACTATACCTAAAAGCAAGCGCAGGAGCTACGCCCTTGCTAACGCCATGAAAACGTACTACCCGGAGCATGCAGGGTTCAAAGACTTTGATGACTTCCAGGCTGATGATGATGAGTCTATGCAAGGCTTGCTCACACGCAACAAGGGTGACGCACTGTTCGTCATAAGGTTAGCAGAGAAGTTCTGGGGTGAGTTGAACGATCGTCAGCAGCTTGCAGCTTTAGTCGAGGCCCGGTGTATACCGTTGGTGGCATGGTCAAAAGTCCATGGCTTAAAGGCTTCAAGACCGGCAGCTGAATCTTTGAAGAGATCCCTTACTGAAGAAGCTGATAAACTTTATGCTGAACTTTTAGCGTCAAGCCCTGAGATAGAAGGTGTAAATCTCGGCAGCCCTAAACAACTTCAAAAGCTTCTTTTTAAAGATTGGCAGTTGCCGGTCCTTGGAACCTCCAAGAAAACAGGGCAGCCATCAACAGATAAATTCGCACTCTTTGACCTGGCTCTCATGGACCCGCGAGCAAATACTTTAAAAAAGATCCGGGAAGCTAAAAATAATAAGGTAAAGTATGCTGAAGCCACTATAAAAGCCCTTGACTATAACGGTGACGGCTGTGTGCGACCATCTGCAAGGATATTTGGAACATACACGTCAAGGATGACCTACTCAAGCCAAGATAAAACGAAAGAAGTCGTTACAAAAACGACGAAGGCGAAAGGTGAGCACCAAGTAGTACGAAATGTATTAGTGCCAACAGGCATAGCCCTTCACCAGTGGAAGCGTGGAAGAGACTACCGGAGGATTATACAAGCCCCTGAAGGTTTTGGTATGGCTGAGCTTGACTTTGCAGGCCAAGAGTTTCGGTGGATGGCAGTAGCCTCTGAAGATGAAACGATGCTCAGTCTTTGTGCTCAAGGCCAGGACGCCCATAGTTTTATGGGGTCCCAAGTGGCAAACGTCGAGTATATGGATTTGGTAAATAGATTCCACGCAGAAGATCCTCAAGCAGTCAATGACCGAAAAGCCGGGAAGTTTTGCAACCTGTCCTACCAGTACAGGGTATCGGCAAAGACAGCAACCAAGAAAGCAAGAGTCGAGTATGACCTTGATGTAGATGTACCTTTTATCAAGCAGACTCAGTTAATTTATAAGCAGTCATACCCTGGGGTACAAGCCTACTGGCGCAAGCAGATTCTCGACTGCAAATACCAAGGTTTTGCTGAAACCTTTGCCGGTAGGCGAGTGCAGCTACCAGGTGCTTGGGCTGGAGAGGATGCGTGGGCCAACGAGAGTACAGCCATTAACTACCCAATCCAAGGCACAGGCGGTGATCAAAAATACCTAGCCCTGGCGGTAGCTCGCAACCACCTAAATCGTTTTGATGGTAAATTTTACTATGAACTACATGACGGCTTGTTTTTTATTTTCCCTTTGGGCAAGATGGCAGAAGCAGTGCCATTTTTTACACACTTGCTATCGAACCTACCTTACAAAAAAGCCTGGGGTGTTGACTTGCCTATTGATTTCCCGGTCGATGCCGCTGTTGGACCCTCATGGGGAGATTTGAAAGAGGTATAATTATGGCGATTGTGAGAAATAAGGGTTGACACAACCATGTAAAGCAGATTACAATGAGGGAAACTAAGTTACCATCGCCCCGAGGACGAGCGCCTTTCTTCCTCTGGCTGGGGGAGTCTGCCTCGGGGCGTTTTAATTTAAGGAGGATTAATGACACGAATGTCTTTTGAACACATACTTGCAGGGCTTGATGAACGCGGATGTTTGGGGCAGTGTGCCAAGCAGCGTGTCCGGTGTAAGCTTACCCTTTCTAACGGTAAAGAGCTGTGGGGCGAGAACTGGTGTATGAACGCCCAGAAAGAGTGTCCTCGGGGCCCCGGTGAAGGCTATGAGAAATGCAAGACTATCTGTAACCAGATCGGTCACGCGGAACAGGTCGCGGCCAGATGGGCGGAGGACTACCACCTCGAAGGGGCTATAGCGACCCTCTATGGCCATACCTATTTCTGCCAAACCTGCCAAGAGGCTTTGTTCGACGCAGGGGTGCAGTTTTTGGAGATAGATAAAGGTTGACACAGGCCCTGAGTGGCACAAGTCGAATAAACCTACACCGCTATTGGAGGATTAATGAATGTGGATACTTCCAAACCAAGTCTCGTCTCTTTATGTACGGGCTACGGGGGGTTGGAGCTTGGCATCGAGAGAGCAATTGGCCGAAGCTGCTTCACACTCGCTGTTTCAGAGATCGAAGCCTGGGCTATCGAAAACTTGGTTGCAAAGATGGAACAAGGGCTTCTGCCCCCGGCTCCAATCTGGAGCGATCTGCGAACCTTCCCAGCAGGAGAGTTTCGAGGCATGGTGGACATCTTGTGTGGAGGGTATCCTTGTCAAGACTTTTCAGCGGCCGGGAAGCGCAAAGGTTTCGAAGGCGATCGCGGAGCTATCTGGGGTCACGTCAGATGGATATATAATGAGATGCGACCAAGGTGTGTATTCTTTGAAAACGTCGAAGGGCATATCTCGCTTGGACTCTCCACAGTCATCAGTGATCTGGAAGAAGATGGTTACGCAACAACGTGGGGAGTATTCAGTGCGTCTGAAGTCGGCGCCCCCCACCAACGCAAGCGGGTATTTATCTTGGGTCACCGCATCGACCCGGGACTGGAAGGGTTCAAGGACTGTGGAGGCTCACCTGAAGACCGGACGCAATCACATGACGAACAATCTCTGCGATGCTGTAGAGCTGGGAGCGAAGTTGGGTTATGGCCCAGCCGCCCCGGAGAGCAACAGTACGACTGGGAGCCGCCTCGTGTCTGTGGAGGAGTGGCCGACCTTAGCAGTCGGAGGGCAGACTGGGGGACCAACAGGGATGGCGGGGGGGAGCGGGAACCGGAAGAAACTCTATGCCTTGCTGGGGGAGGAAGAGGGCAAGAAGAGGGGGTGCGGCAAACTCAACCCCCGCTGGGTCGAGACTCTGATGGGCTTACCGATCGGTTGGACGATGCCGAGTTGTATAGCTCCTATGACAATCGAACTGACGAACTGCGACTGCTCGGTAATGGCGTCGTCCCTGCCACAGCAGAGCGAGCCTGGAGAGTCTTGTCAGAAAGGTTTAACTAAAATGAACCTCTCAGTCCCACAAAACTATAACCGATACCTTCTAAGCGCCGATGTAGACAGTGCCTTAGCAAGAGGGCTTGAGGTTCACCCAGATAACTTACAATTCCGGACGTTACCGGAGAAGGCAGAGAATACGATGAGTAGACCCGTGAACAGGAAAGACAGACCTTTTAGTTGGAGTTTCACGGCGCTGCAAGCGTTTGAAAACTGCGCCCGAGCCTATGGTGAAGAGAGGTTTTTCTGCAACACAAAGTTCCAAGAGAACGAAGCCATCCGTGATGGCAACCGGGGGCACGCTTGCGCAGAGGACACTTTGAACGGAGTCCCCCCTAAAGACCCAGTGTATCTGGACATAATTAGCCCCTACACCAACGCTATGCTGAGAGCGAAGTCTCAAGGGTCTGAGCTTCTTGTCGAATATGAGATTGTCCTGGGGGAGAACATGGCCCCGCTGACAGGGAAAAAAGCATGGTTCTCTAAGGAGGCTTGGTTTCGCGGGAAATTGGATGCCACGGTCGTTAAAACCTTAGAGAACGGGGAGCAAGAGGCCCTCATAGCAGACTGGAAGTTTGGAAAGGTTAAGGATAACCCAGACCAGCTCAAGATTTTTGCAGCGTCTCTGTCTGTAGTTCGCCCGGACATTTCTGTGTTTAACCCTAAGTTCATATTCCCGAAGGCTAAGGAAGTAATTGGTTGTGGGTCACTTACTAAAGAGGAGCTCCCCAACATCTGGGCAGGTATTCTCCAGAGGGTACGCAGGATGGAGCAAGCGTGGGAGACAGAGACGTTCCAGGCTCGACCAAGTGGTCTTTGTAAATGGAAAACCGGACAGTGCGCGTCTTACAACAACTGCCCCTATGCAAGAGGTAAATAGATGAGTATTTGCTCTGTAGCAGCATGTCCTAAACCGTCCGACAGAAGAGGGTGGTGTACCGCTCACTATATGAGATGGCACAGGCATGGTGATCCTTTAGGGGGTCGGGGGCCTACAGGGGCACCACACAAAGACCAAGCAGGGTATATGGTATTCACAAGTGGGCCTTATGCTGGGAGGCGAGAACACACAGTTGTGGCTGAGAAAGCTTTCGGGAAGCCCCTGCCTGCGGGAGTAGTGGTCCACCATGTAGACGAGGACAAAGCCAACAACTACCCCAGCAATCTTGTAATCTGTCAGAGCCACGCGTATCACTTTCTTTTGCACACAAGGGCAGATGCTATTGCTGCAGGGCACCCAGCCACCTGGAGAAAGTGTGGGTATTGCTCAGAGTACGACGCCCTTGAGAACATGAGGCACTACCAATATAAAAATGTAAATATGTACCAGCACAAAAAGTGTTCTGACGACTATAACACCGCGAGGAGGTAATTAAATGATCCATTTTAACCCAAAGAAAGCCAGGAACCAGCAGCGCAAAAATGATGTGATTGTCAACGCAACGCTTGACGCTGTAAAAGGCATCCGGAAATGGAAACTATCAAGCCGTATTAAGTTCGCCTCATGGCTCCTCTGGGGTCGGGGTGACTGGAAGGGGGTGAAATAAAATGGCACAGACGCCAGAAGGAAAGGTCAAAGACGCCTTGAAAGCCATATTACTATCCTACGGCATCTTCCCGGCGGGGAAGGCAGGCACGTTCCCCCCAGACTGCTCAGGCTGGTATTTCATGCCCCCAGGGACTCAGTTCTCAATCAAAGGGGTACCTGATTTTATTGGTAAATTCCACGGCTTGTTCTGGGCGGTCGAGACAAAAGCACCTAAAAAGAAGCCGACCGGGTTTCAAAAACTCCAGATTGACGCAATTAATAAAAGCCCGGGCCCCTGCTTTGTGATCGACGGCGACTTCACTGAGTTTGAGGCATGGTTAAAGGAGGTACTAAAATGTATTACGACGAGTGCGTAATTGAAGGTGAGATGTTTTATAAGACTGACCCTGAGGGTGGATGGATCAGGGCAACCAACGCTATGCTGACCTCCCGGCTGGAAAAAGCTCAAGAGGAACTGGCTGAGGCAAACGAGGTTTTGGCTACTATCAGGGACCTTATTAAGGAGTACGGGTTATGATCGTAGAAATGACAGGAAAACAAATGGTAGCAGCAGCAGTCTGGTGGGTCGTCATTGTCGGCGGTACCTCGACAGTGCTCATCTGGGCTTTTTTCTAAGGGGGTTTTCAACATGGTCACATGCAGTTTCTGTCTACAAGAAAAGCACAAAAAGAAAACGATTAACAACCCACAGAGGCAGCAATACGTTATCTGCTTTGACTGCGTTAAGGCTATCGAGGCCGGCACCTATACACCACCCACTATTTTAAGGACCCCAGTGTAACTTAAGAAGGAGGTAAGTATGGAACTAATATTAGGAATAGTCTGGCTTCATTTTTTGGCTGATTTCCTACTACAAACTGATAAAATGGCGGTAAATAAAAGCAAGAGTATGTTTTGGTTGGGGGTGCATGCACTAGTGTACTCAATACCTTTTTTCATACTTGGTTGGAAGTTTGCTGTGTTCAATGGGGTTGCTCATTGGGGGGTGGACGCTATAACCTCAAGGGTAAACTCAAAACTTTGGGCAGCAGAAGAGCGGCACTGGTTCTTTACTATGATTGGATTTGACCAAGCGGTTCACATCACCACACTCTTATTGTCTGCCAGTTATCTGTTTGCTATCCTATAAAGAGAGGAGATACTTATGGGTTTAGTTAGAATGTTCAGTGGTAGCTCCGTCGGGGAGACCCCCCCTCAGGCACCTAACCCTGACCCAAAAAGGTTCAAGGAACTACGGCGCTATGCAGGTTTAAACTCTGCGGCAGTCGAGCTTGTGTACGAGGGGTGTACAACCTACGAAGGGCGTAAAATTCTTGTGTTTAAAGGCCCCTCCCCCCTAAGCCACATCTTGACACAGCCCCTTGGGGTAGACCCTCATTTCAGTGACTCTCGCGCAGGCGCACACCCATTTGCTAGGTTTGAGCCCACGGCTATTGGTTGGCGTACCGCTTGTCGGCTGGTTGACTCTTTATGAGCCAAGTACGAATCATCAAAGACCACTTAGTCGTCACTTCGAGCAACCCCGGACAGCTCCGCGCTGTCTTTCCGAACCTGAAAGAGGCGGTTATCAAAGATATACCTGTGTGTGCGGTGCCTCACACCTTAGAGGCGGCACAGATCCTGAACAACTTAGGCTATGCGGCTAC
>Ga0306906_1000524_pt1 | contig 14315 bp, 8 predicted proteins | sample AntRauTorcE11897_FD_190405 | JGI IMG/M metagenome (GOLD analysis project Ga0306906, IMG submission 190405) | Saline lake microbial communities from Rauer Islands, Antarctica - Metagenome Torckler E11 #897 (v2) (version 2) | ecosystem: Environmental > Aquatic > Non-marine Saline and Alkaline >...
TGATGCATTATTCGGTCCTATACTTGCGGAGCGAACTTACACAGAGGCGGTAACAGAAGGAGCTATAGCACCCATCAGGGTCAAGTTCATTGAAATTCCGTTCCGTCATTTTCCAGTGCGAACTCGGGCCACAGCTTACAAGAAATTGCTTGAGCTTCCGGCTTACATGAACGCGATACGTCGCCTCAGTCAGGAGATTATTCCTGCGGACTGGCAAACACTGTTCTTCATCAGTAATGAAAAGCAAGGTCGAAAGGTCTTGGAACAAGTTGGTGGGGATGCCGTTTTGGCCATGGACAAGCTTATGAAAAAGGCTGGGGATCGAAGGACTATGTTCGCCCTACTTAAGGCTGGAAAAATCTCAAGAGCTGTATGCTCAAATATATACTCCACCGGTGTTACCATCGACAACGTTCGATGCGCAGTAAATTGCGCCGAAGGTGGGGCCAACATCTTATCCATTCAGAAACCTGGACGCTTGGCCGAGGTCAAGGAGGGTAAGGAGGCGGGCTATATGTTCGACTTTATGTTCAAACCCACAAATTCCAATGAACAGTTGGAGACTATTTCTGACCGAGATAAGCTGTGGAAATTACCGGTAAACGATTGCTGGGCACGATATAATTCTTATCGTGAAAAAGGCTACGACGTGGAAATCATATCCAACGTATCCGACATCACACACAAACTGAAATGAGTAATTTAGAAAATACACCGCACAGCACCGTATCGCTGTACAACCTTTTAGACCAAGAGCTCCAAGAATATCTAAGCTCTGCTGAAGCACAAGAACTCCTCGTCTCCAGAGATCTATTTGACTTTGAACACGAGAATCAACCACAAGGCTTTGAAAGGTACACACCTGAAACAGACCCGTTCTTTTCGGATATGTCCCCAGAGGAATTCGACGTAGAAACCGAGGACCTGTTGGGTCTGAGCGTGCTTGTCCCAGTGGCTGACTATATGGAACTAACTTCAGCAACATAAAAATTTTCATTAAGTTGTTGACACCCAAACACCTCGAATATGTTTTGAGGTAATTATGAAATCCAATCCTATACCCATCGCCAGGTTCGTAACCGAAATCATGGACCGAGACCCAATCTCCAATGAGAAGTTTTCACTGTACACGTACCAGGACGAAAAAACTGGTCGTTACTTCTCGATCGATTCATCGTTCATTATAGATGAAGAGCCGCACCTTGTGCGTTGCCCATTTGGGCATGTTGTCGAACTTGCTGACGAAACAGATTGACATCCTCCCCGGCCTGAAGGCCAGGGATTCCCGCTAAACATGCAGCACGCGCACGTAGAAAAATCCGCCGACTGGTAGATGATCTACATTATCAAACAATAGGATGGTTGTTAAGAAATCATCAGACTGTAATCTTCCCTGAAGGAAACTTCACCTCAGCTTGTAATAAGGCGAAGAGGAAGATAGGACGTAAAAGTGTAAGAGCACTCCTAACATGGGCATTCGCCCGTTTCCGGGAACGTCTCATACACAAGGCACAAGTCTTAGGTAGGAACGTTGTTATAATCAACGAAGCCTACACGAGTAAGACCGCAAATTTGACTGGCGAGATAGTCAATAACCTAGGCGGACGAAAGACCATCACCTCTGGTGGTGTGAAACTCGACCGCGACATAAACGCGGCTTTAGGAATACTCTTAAAGCCATTGGTGGATCACCCGGTTGCGGTTTACCGCAATTGCAATTGTTAACATAATATAACATAAAATGAACCTGAACCTAAGCCAGCCCGAAGTGACCAAGATGGCCACTCGGATGCGCACACTGTTCTCAAAGCGAAAACGCCTAAACTTCCCGAACTTCCGCCTGAACGAAAGACAGCGTAAAGCTGAGTTTTGGGAAAAGAGTGCCCTAGCCTGTTACGAGGCTGGTGCAGATCCTCGAGACTGGATTGAGGCCGCGTTCATGTATAACACAGTGAGCGGAGGACCCTACGGACAATGCCTACACGGTAATGCCATGCACAAATGGTATGCTGCATACATCAAGAAGAATTCTCTTGGTCAAAGTGTAGGCAGTATCACGTCTCGCGTGAAGTTTGACTTTGAAGTTTTAGCAGAATGTGTTGAGCGCAATAATTCGAAAGCGATAGAAGAGCAACAGACTCTAGAGCAAATACTTGTGGATCCTTTCACAAAGATTGCTCCCTATGTAGCGGTGGTAGTTTTACCAAAAAGCTATGCCGTTCGTATTAAATTTCTTGACAAGGCACGCAATATGATCAGTGGGTCAGTAGCGTACCTCGACTCGATTAGCGAGCTTGGTTTCGATACCGATATATTATCAAATGAAAGCATCACACCCCTCACAACCCTTTGACCCAAAACAATTAGCCACGCAATTAGTACAAACAAACACAGCATGGATTGAGGAAGGCATTATATTTCATGCGTTGCGTAAGCCAGATTACTGGCGGGCATATTGTGCGGGCAAAATAAATACGTACGAGGACGGGGTGCAGTTTGATGATTTCTCCCGTCCGATTCACAGCTTGTTGTATGATCTGGCCAACAAGTATTACACTGCATTCCCTGACGGTGGCCCTTTGACGGAGACTGTGTTAATTAACATGGTCAACTCGAAGGTTCTGGAAGGTGATTGTACGCCAGACGAATTAGCCCAATCCATTGACGTATCACGTGAGGCTTGGGAAGCTGACTTGCTGGAGTTTTCTGCGATAATTAATGTGGTTGTTCCTATATGGACGATGTACCGACGCGTCAAGCAGCTTACCGCTGCTGTGCCCACGAGTCGGGATGTAAACGCACAGCAACTATTACAGCGCTTGAGCCGACAGGTTCAAAAATCTGGTGAAACGGATCGGGAAAAAATTCCAAACCCAATGGAGTATGTAGAGAACGTTGAAGCAGGCAAAGAAAAGCCAAAAGACTACTATCCCGTCATGTCGCTGGGTAGGTTTAACAACTACCTTGGTGGTGGTGTTATTCCAGGCGAACAAGGCCTGATCATTATTCCTTCAGGGGGAGGTAAGACTGTTATGGCCAATCAAATGGCCGGCGACCTTGCCCTGACTGAAAAGAACGTGATACTGGTTACCACGGAGCAGTCGTACGCAGAAATGTATGTGCGACAGTATGCTTGTCATTGCGGTATTAAGTTTAAGCTTATGCAACGGGGCCTTGAGCTGGACAAGCTTGCAGGTAACGAAATCAACATGATTAAGAACTACGCAAAACGCGTAGCCCCACACCTTCGTGTTGAGGACTTGACGCGTAACAGCGCTGACCTCGAGACTGACCTGTTATCGATTTTTGATCGATACGAAGACGAAGGATTCCACCCTCAGGTATTGATCTTAGACTGGCTTGGTTGCGGTCTTGATCACCTGGATGCAGGCGCAAAGAGTGCGTTCATGCTACGTGTGATGAAGTCATTGCAAAAGCAATGTGAGCAACGCTACGTTGCCAATGTCATCTTTGCACAGGGTCACCCACTTAAAACAAGAGGTCGCAAATTCGTTCAAGCAACTGATGCAGCGTTTTGTAACATGCTCCATATATACGCACACTGGGGCTGCGGAATTTCGTTGTTGGAGGAGCAAGTAGGCGACGGTGAAGTAGGGACAGACAAAGTCAATGCCCGTAAAACACAGATTGCCAACTTCTTCAAAACGCGTTACGACGCGAACGGGCGTGTACCTATGGACCGCGAGTTTGAGTACCAGCGCTGGAGAGTATCGGAAAATATGGATAGCGGCAGCTCCGAAGGAGGGCTCTAAACTATAATGGAAGGTAATCTAGGACCAGAACACTTAAGACTAAAAAAATTATTCAAGAGCCTATATGCGCAGTTCCCTGGAAAGACTGAGGCAAGCGTGTATTTTGACGCATGTGAAAGAAAAGCCGATGCTGCCATTCTGCTTGAGCAATTGATTAGTTGGAGTGAGGCGGGAGATGACTGGGTCTGTAATTGGACCATGCGTCGGTGCAAATGGGACAAGGACAAGGTCAATTACATGTTCTTAACCCCGAATGATATAAAAGATATTTGGGGTGATTCTCGCCCCGACCGCACACTCAACTGGCTTAAATCCAAAAAGTTCATAGCGACACAAAGTGCTTATGGCCATGGTAAACAGGGTCGGTTGTTACGCGTAAAGTACAAGAACGTTTACGCCGCGTGCAATGTTGTGGTCAAGAACCTGTTAGACACAAAGCCCCCAGACGCTCCGGTAAAGAGCTTACTGGTTCGCGCACGTTCACACGTTGGACAACCGTTCGAGATGTTCACATTTCAGGACGTTATGCAAGGTACCCTACAACGCGCTAACAAGTACAATCGTGATAAGTTCCTGCGTGAGACTACTGCCTTTAACAAGGGAGCTCTCACTCAAAAAGAATACCGTGCACACTTGTTCGAAATGGATTTGGAGACACAAAACGAGCCCTCTGGAAACTATGAGCCTACACGAATAAGTTGGGTCATACCACGTGCGGTGTCCAAGCGTGAGCACGCTGGACATAGATTACGGGAAATTGCATCAATATTCGCGTTTGACAAAAATCAAATGTGGGAGGGTACGCCGATGCTTGGAGGCCTTGAGGGTACAGAGGATATTGAAAAGAAGATTGTGATGGAGGGTTTAGACCTTAACCACCTACTTTTCATTGCTGTGTCTTACATGCTTAATCCACTCATACGTGAGGGGCTTGGTGTGGAGTCGTTAAGGGAGATCGCATTACAGAAACTGGGTGACTGTTTTCTGTACTGCTTGGCTGCCTTGCGTGAAGGCGAAGGGTTTAACCTTGAACCTTTTCATCCAAACTCCTTGGTAATAAATGAGTTAATAACACTTGGGTTCTTGGAAAAACTTGTTGTTTTTAAGAATTATTTTGGGGACCAAGTACTACAACGTTTGATGATTAATAATGCCCTTTGGGGTGAGACGACATTACTTCAACGCTTGTGTATTTACGGTAAAGTATTTCCAGGAGAGCTGCACAAAATCAAAGCCTACTCTACCGAAACTGACAAATATAAACGGGTACCCAATGCCCTTAAAACATTGAACACGCTCGAAGAAGAGCAAAGAAAAACACTGAGGGCAATGTATCCTTCGGTCTTTCATCACCTAGAATTAGAAGCACATGCTTACACCTGAAAACGCACAAGAGCGAATCGCAGACCTATTAACAACTAGTGAAGAAGATGACATTAATAAACTTGGGTTTGATGACCTTAAATTACGACCAGATCAATGTCGGTTTATCAACCGAATTGTAGAACGTCATGGCGGGGGTATACTTTTCAGATCCAAGAAGCAACAGAATATTGAGCTTCAAGTTGCCGACCCTGTTCTACTAGAACAGGACGGTGATAAGGAACTTCTGAGTCGTCACCTGTACATCAACATTGATAAGGTGACAAACGAGCAGCACAACCGCGCAGCTTGTTGTATTAAGGATGGGCGTGTGTATGACGTGAGGGAGCTGTTACAAATGCTTCCGATTGAAGACCGATCGCTCAACATTCCCAAGAGCAAAGTGAAACGGCGCGTGAGCGTAATCGATCGCTTGCAGTTTATGCGAAGGGATGATGCTGGTAATCTTGTGCCCCAAGGGCCAGGCGAGTGCACACCAGTTGATGCGTTGGATGCAGACCATCCAGCCGCCCAATATCTTCTCGCACGCGGATTTAACTTAACGCTTTTAGTTAAGCAATTTGGTACCGCATGGTGTCACACAGAAAACCCAAACCTACCTTACAAGGCACTCCCAGGAGAGTTTAGTGCGACCCCACAGGGGCGTATCGTATTCTTTATACACCAACTGGGAGTGGAGCGGGGTTGGCAGGCCCGACGCCTAGAACGCTACAAGGGCAACGAACTGCAGTTCTGGCACCCCTATCACGAGCAATGGGAAACCGTTGCTGTGAAGGGAACAAATGGGCTGTCTGTGTTGCCTAGGTATTCTGGGCAAACAATTGGCAAAGCCCCTGGAGTAATCCTAAAGCAAAAGTACGTCATTGGAATTGGTGTGGAAAAGAGTCAGACCCTCATGGGGTTTGATGCAGCACGTGAATGGTGTAAGACTAATAACAAAAAGACGGTTGGTATTGTGGAGGGTGTTTTAGACGCTGCTCGACTAGGCCCACCGTTCTGCTCGATCATGGGACTCCAGTTGAGTACCAACCAATCAGCACTCGTGGCCAACCATTTCGATCGTGTAATTTACACATCCGACAATGACGTTAACACTTACGATGACGGACGAAAAGACAATGCCACGCTATTTTGTGAGAGTGTTGAGTCAGCACTACGCTCAAAGAACATAGAGCTCGTAAAAGCACCTCCACCGCCCGACGCAGAAGACGCCGGTGATATGTCGGTAGAACAAGTAAAAACATTTAAAGAAAAATATAACCTATAATGGAAAGAATCAAAAATAAACATTATGATATGGTCAAAAAGCTGGCCAAGTCTGGCGAAGTTATTATCGCGACTACACCCCCTAGCCTAGCCCACTTAGTTCACATGGCCTTAGGGCTTGTGGGCGAAACAATCGAGGTTAAGAACGCGTACGAGTACCCTGAAGACGGCCACAAAGTTGATTACGAAACTGCCCTCATGTATGAGCTCGGTGATGTGATGTTCTACACCGTTGGCGTTATGCAACACTTTTACATTGTGCATGACGATCCACTTGACGAAGACTCATCGACACATGTACAAAAATTAATTAACAGCCTCAAAGAAGAGCAAGAAGTAGTTGGCTGTAGGACAGCTATGCTAGCCCCTAGTAAACTGGTCTCCTTGGGTGGTGAGGTGAGTGAACTCATCAAAAAACGTTGGATCTACGGTAAACTTATTGATCTTCGCCACATGGAAAAACTGATCGCGCAGATTATATACCTTGTGTCCCTGATAGCATCTGACACAGATCCAGACGTGATAAACTTAGATCTAGAGTATAGCCTGACCAAGGTTTTGGAAATGAACTACGAGAAATTAGCACAGCGCTATAGCAGTTTCACTTACTCAAACGAGCAGGCCATTGCAAGGGCCGAGACCAACCAGCCCGACCAAACGGCGGGCTAATAAATTTTCACACGTAAGTCCTTGGGTTATAGCCCCATGCGACTTGCCACAGAAATAACCGTTGACCAGGTGGACCGTAGATCATACTTTCTGCGGTCCTTTTTTATAATGGACGCGAATAACTATCAAAACGAAATAAATAAATATACAGAACAGCTCTGTGTCTCAGATATACTTCCTCATTCCTTTCTTGAAAAATATGCAGGCACCCAACCCGACTGGGGTTTTGATGGGCTTGGATACATTGTCTACAAACGTACTTACGCGCGTCGTATAGCGAAAGGGCATACAGAAGAATGGTGGCAGACAGTGGCGCGCTGTATCAACGGCGCTCAAAAGATTGGGGCCTGCTACACAACAGAAGAAGCTCAAGAGCTATTCCACCTTATCTTCACCTTGAAGTGTAACTTTGCCGGACGAATGCTCTGGCAATTGAACACACCCACAGTAGAACGATTTGGTGGAAATTCCCTGTTGAATTGCTACTGGGTTGAAATAAAACGTTACACTGACTTTCTCTTTGTCTTTGAAAACCTTATGCTTGGTGGTGGTGTTGGCTTCTCTGTTCGACGCGAGGACGTGCACGAGCTCCCTAAAATAAAGGAAGGTGTTGTGATAACGCACAATAATAAGTCTGACGCGGACTTCATTACTCCCGACTCTCGCGAGGGTTGGGTGGAGACTATGCGTCAAGTACTCAAAGCTTATTTTGAAACAGGGAAAAGCTTTTCCTATTCTACACTTCTTGTGCGGGGGGCCGGTGAGGAGATTAAAGGATTTGGGGGTACAGCCTCCGGGCCTGGAATCCTAGCCGAGGGCATTGGACAAATTTGTGGTGTAATAAATGCACGTGCAAACAAGAAGCTCCGAAGCGTAGACGTGCTTGACATTTGTAACATTATTGGTGACGTTGTTGTAGCGGGTAATGTACGCAGAAGCGCAGAAATTGCCTTGGGCGACCCTGATGATTTCCTTTTCATCCGTGCCAAGAACTGGAGCACGGGGAAGATTCCAAACTGGAGAAGCAAGAGCAACAACACTATTCAGGCAGACTCTTACAATACGATTAGTGAGGAGGTGTGGAACATCGGTTACTATATCGACCCGAAGACAGGGATGGCGCGTGGAGAGCCTTATGGCTTCTTTAACCTACCACTATCCCAAAACTACGGTCGACTCGCTGACGGGCCTCTCAAGAAGAAGGACAACTGTACAGGTATAAACCCTTGCGCGGAGATTACTCTTGCGAGTTACGAGTGCTGTAACCTAAGTGAGCTGTACCTGAACCGAGTGGAGTCCCCCGAAGAGTTGGAACGCTGTTCGATCCTGCTATATAAGGCTCAAAAAGCGATCTCAGCAATGCCATTCATTCACGAAGAAACCAACCAGATCGCACACAAAAACATGCGCCTAGGGCTTGGCGTCACTGGTGTGACCCAAGCGATGGAAAAACTAGAGTGGTTGGACGACTGCTACAAAAAGTTGAAAGCCTTCGATAAGAAATGGAGCAAAGAACGTGGCTGGCCTGAGTCAATCAAGCTCACCACAGTAAAACCTTCTGGCTGCCAACGTGCAGATACCATAATCACAACAGACCAAGGTATACTACAACTAGACGAAATTGGCGACACCTCCGGGGATACATGGCAGAAATTATCAAACTTCAATGCTATTCAAGAGGACGGACTTATGCCGTGTACAAAATTCTTTATGAATGATAAGGCCTCCACAAAACGCGTAACAACAAGCAGCGGTATAGAACTTGAGGCCACCCTAAATCATAGGTTTAGGGTTATCCGCGAGGGTGAGTATAAGTGGGTAGAAACACGGGACCTTGTAGTCAATGATGTGCTACCATTTAAGGTCGGTGGATATACAGACGCTATGGGCACTATTCAGCCCTTATTTAACTTGGAGCAGAAACAAGTAACAAATTCAAGAATAATAACACAACCTAATAACCTAACTGAAGACTTGGCGTGGTTCTTAGGAATATACACCGCGGATGGTAGCACACACAATAAAGGTTTAAGAATAGCTGGTGCATCAGGTAAGGGTGTTGTTGAGCGGGTTGAACGTCTCTTTAATATTACACCAACGGTTTTAACACAAACCCAAGATAATAACGAGGACGTATATATTAACTCACAAAACCTATTATGGTGGATGCGTCTTAACGGTCTGATAAAACCGAAAACTAAGGACGTAGAGATACCCGAAATAATCCGCAGATCGCCTAGAAACATAATTAACGCCTTTATTGACGGGTACGCTATGGGGGATGGATCTACAAAAACGAATGGTAGGTCTTTTTGTACAACCTCTAAGAAGATGGCGTACCAGCTTGTCAGTGTACTTAGAGCTATCGGCATTAATGCGAAACTACGGTTGATGCCCCCGACTGAAAGTTCGTTTGGAGATAGTATGCGCTATTGGATATCCGAACGAAAGGGTAGAGACGTTGATACCAAGTGCGTCCATAAAGATACCAGGGATGTGTGGGCTACGCTAGACTCCTTGGGTCTTGTAGGGTTTGACTATGACACCGTAGAGGTAATAGAAAACTCAGAGTGTGCGACATACGACTTAGAGGTGCCTGGAACAACGACTTACGTGGCCAATAGCTATATCAGCCATAACACGCTGAGCCTATTGGGCGGGGCATCCCCTGGTTGTCACCGTTTGTTCTCCAAGTACTTTATGCGTCGCGTACGAATTGCTTCAACCGACCCTATGGTAAATATTTGCGAACGGCTTGGTTACGCTACCGAGTTCGCTAAAAAGCTGGACGGCACACTTGACCGTGGTACAGTCATTGCGTCCTTCCCGTGTAACTCGGGGGATGCCTTTATGACCGAGGACACGGGTGACGTTATTGAACAACTGGAACTTGTGAAAAAGCTTCAAACAGTGTGGGCGGACAATTCTGTAAGCGTTACAGCATACTATGAAGAAGAGGACGTTCCACGCATCCGTGAATGGATGAAGGAAAATTATGACACTGGTGTCAAAAGCGTGTCATTCCTCCTGCGCAGTAATCATGGCTTTATTCAAGCCCCTTTGGAGAAAATTTCCGAACAGGCATATAATCAAATGATCAAGCGTGTTAAGCGTTTGGACTCAGTTGTCATTGAGGACGCGGGTAACCAGACCCTAAGTGACATTGAGTGTGAGGGTGGTGCATGTCCGATAAAGTAGTTACAGCATGCACCGGGCATTGTCGCCTTGTACAACACCCCGCACCGAAGTGTGCGGGGTGTTCACGATCTATAGAACTTATCTCGCGTTGGGGACACATGACTCCATATGAACGCGAAGAAGCACTAACAAACACTAATAAACAATTATGGGAAACGACTGGAATAAAATCACAACCGGAAGTGGCGACGCGGGTGAAACAGCTGGCGCCGTGGGACGACATAAGAAATCAAGTCCAACGATACGGTGCCTAGGCCTGTTGGAGGAAGCTCAGATCAATCTGGGCTTTTGTGCGTGGCACACAAAAGTACCTTCATTGTCTGGTGCGGGAGCCGAGGCAATTGAGAAGGTAATAAGGAAAATACTCGGGGCGGTCTCCGCATGGAAAGGTATTGAAACTTACACTAAAAAGTACCCCGAAGCTGGTATTACCGAGGAGGACATCATGGACGTTGAATACTGGGTGGCCGAGATGGCCCTCGTACTCAAACACAATGAGGTTCCTATGGGGTGGATCAATCACACAAAAGCGATAAAAGAGAATGTTCTCTGGATCGCCAGGTTTGATAATAGCATCCGTCAAGCTGAACAAGCGTTTTGGGACTTACTCGATAACGAAGAGGGTATGGATGACACCACGCGAGAACACTTCTCTCTGGAAGCGCGCTACTTAAACCGTATGAGCAAACTGACCTATGAGTCACTTGCTTGGCAAAAAGAATCAAACAAAAACAGATCCTGAGATCGTCCCACGACTAAAACCGTGGGAAGCTAAGAATAATAATATATGCAAACAGTAACACGAGAAACAAAGTTCAAGACTACGGCAAAAAAGGACGAAATTAAGTTTAAGATCGATGATGTTAATCCTGAGATCATTATTAAAATAGTGTCCGATACATACCCGAATCCACGAAGAACTGTATCAACAGAATACGTACAAAATGGTGCTGATTCGCACCGCTGGGCTAATAAGTCCCACATACCACTAGACATCCAACTACCAACCAAGCTTGACCCAAACTTTGTTGTTCGGGATTACGGTATCGGTATGTCAGAGAAGGACATCATTGACACCTTTGCCTATGTGTTCCGTTCCACAAAAAACGAGAACGACAAGGACGCCGGTGGTTTTGGTATTGGTAAGCTGGCTTTTGGGGCTTACACAGGCATCATGTTCCTTGACCTGTACAGCGGTACAGAAATGCGGAAATACCTTGTACGCCTAAAAGATGGATACGCAGGGTGTCAGGAACAGTTCGTTGAAAAAAGCGATGAACCCAAAGGCGTTAAGGTTACCATACCTGTGATGACCAAAGACGCCGATTACTTCCGCGACGTGGCCCCGTTCCAATATGGGTTTATGTCAACGCGCCCAAACATCTCCGAAGAACCCGATTTCTTTGAAGAGTTCGACAATTGGATGCTAGAAAATGTATTACTTCGTACAAAAGATGACAAGGAAATACTCTACACATGCAATTTGATTTCCCTACCTCCAATGATTGAAGACCACACGTCATCCCCACAAGCGTTGATTGGTGGCCTGCCCTTTGACCTCAACCTCAAGACGTTGGGTCAGAATACCAAAACGAAGGCCGACAAGGACGCACTTGAACTACTCAAAGATAGGTTCTTTACGCTACAGTTTGGTATTGGTGAGGTGGACGTCGTTCCCTCGCGAGATAATCTTAAGTACAACCTAAAGACCTGTCGTGCTGTGCTTAACCGTTTGTGTAACTTGCACGAATGTGTAAGGGCGCACGTTCAAACTGAAATAAAGAACATTCCAGAACTAGGTAAACTGTGGGACAGGACCAAGGTGTTTATAGAACAAGGTCTTATGACCCAAGAAGACGTAAATGCGTTGACCTGGAAGGGTCACGTGGGCGCTGTTGCTGCGTTTCAAAAACTACTCAACGATGCAAAAAACTCAGGTAATTATTCTACCAAACACATAAAGTTCACTGAGGGTTCGGCTTACGTCCATTCCAATTGTGACCGGGATTCGTTTAATCCTGATACAACGGATGAGAGATTACAGTCAATCGAATACATCTGGCCTGCCGATAGCTGCAAAATCTTGCACGAGTTGGAGCACTGGATGTACACGCACGTTGGGTACACCCGCATGCAACGCATTCCGTGCAGAGCTTTTGTCTTAGGGAAAGATACCATTGTAAGGTGTAGAAATATCCACTCATGCTTACACACGCTAACTTTTGGAAGTGAGCGTGGCACACTACTCCCAAACACACCCGCCGTTCGCATCTACGTCGCTGATAAAGCATGTGGGAAGGGCAACGCCGACAAGCTTATAAGCCATTGGATCCACAACGCGTACTACGAAAAGAACAAAATTAAATTCCCGTTCTCTTCGTCAATTATGCTTTACTTGGATAGTGATATTTCCTACAAGGATTTTGTGGACCACCTCGTGCTCTCAGAACTTGGTTTAAAACAGGATATGTTTGTGGACGTTTCAAAACTTCCAAAACCAGCATCATTAACAAAAATCGGAATAGGTCCGCGTATTGGTAGCAAAACAGGCACAGAGTTCAGCGAGAACACAATGTTCTTGTTCAACATGCTAGGAAGTTCACCCAGTGATAAATTTAATGACTCATTCTGGTTTTCAGCATCAAAAGTTGAACTAGATGCGTTGGACGCTGATGACGCAGTTGAGCTGGTTTATGTACGCGTAAAGGCATTCCAACCACAACGACACGACCCTAAAATTGATGGAAAAATTGATAGACGTTGTACCCTAGAAATACAACCACGCTACGGAAGCTCAGCATTCAAGGATAAATTACGCGCACTAGAACAAACACTTGGCGCTGGTAAAAAGCTTCGTCTGATTGGTGTAAAGCCAAAAGTTAAAATGGAAAAGCTTCCGCAAATCAAACACATGGAAGCTATGACAGAGCAACGTTTAAAAGACTACTTTGAAAAAATTCCTTCTGTCCCCCCCAAGGCAATGACCGAAGAGTTCCTGTTAACCCGCGCACTAAACCTTGGGTTAAACGATTACGACGAGCGTTTCAAGACACCGCAGGCACTAAAGAATATGAAACGCATACCGGCACTTCGTGAACTTAAAACGATTTATGACAACTGTCGCAAGGTATTTGTTGTGCGTTCTAGCACGTTATCTGAAAAGCGTATCCATGAGATCTTGGGAGCGATTGCACATATTTCTGATTTGCGGGTTAGTATGCATACGCCTTACAAGAATCGTATAGAAACCTATAAAGCAACTACAGGAACCGTATTCCCACGTATTACTCTCAAGACTTCTGTGACGGCAGGTGCTGCGGACTATGTAGGAAGCTATCCATATATACACAAGCCTCACTCTACGGAGCATATGCACAGATTCTTTTGGAAACGTTTTTGGGGTGAAGCCAGAGAACTACCGATGTTCAAAACAGAAGAAGATTTCACAAAATGGGTGAGTGGGTTCTCCAATAACCTGTCCAAGGCGAGCAAGTCTATTAAGCATGTTGTAGATACAACAAACAAATGTTGGGAGCAGCTTGCCCAGCGCGCTGAAAATGGTATTGCGTTGGCAGATAAGTTATTTGAAGCCTCTGATGTCGAGAAATTTAAAAGAAAACTGAGTGCTATAACAAGTAGTCGGGTGTTTATGAATCACGACCCACACCCGCAATCCATTCTAAAATACGATGGTCCACTGATAGGTGAGGGTGGGCCGTGCAATAAGAACGAGTTACAACCATTGTACACCTTCTCATTCCTCCTTGCAGTACTCTGGGTTATGTTGGAGGACCCGTTTGATCTGGCGGATGCCGCACACGTTTATACTAAGCTTCAGCCCTCAACCACGTTATACCGTCCTGAGAGTCAATGGTCTAATGCTGACTGGGTCACAGGTTGTTACTACGCAAGCCGTTGGTTAGATCTAACGTGCATAGCCATGCTTGAAAACCTGAAAGGGTTGCCTAAGCTGGACAAAGAAAAAATCAGATTAATTTCTGACTTTGAAAATATTAAAACAGACTA
>Ga0306906_1000528_pt1 | contig 14227 bp, 18 predicted proteins | sample AntRauTorcE11897_FD_190405 | JGI IMG/M metagenome (GOLD analysis project Ga0306906, IMG submission 190405) | Saline lake microbial communities from Rauer Islands, Antarctica - Metagenome Torckler E11 #897 (v2) (version 2) | ecosystem: Environmental > Aquatic > Non-marine Saline and Alkaline >...
CCAGGTATTTAATGGCCCCTTATGGGGCGTATGTTATATATATAATCAACCAACAAGTGCAATTATATATTAGTGAGCTAGTAAGTAAACGCTTAAAATCATCGTCCTTGTTTATTTAGGCGCTAAGATTTGAGCCAGGTAATTTTGTAACCTAAGACTTGGGCCACAGAGGTTAACGTGTTAATTCTTGGCGCTATAGTCTTACCTTCACGCCAGTTACGCAAAGTTGTAACACTACGTCTAGATAGATATGCGATATCCTCTAGGCATGCACCTTGCAAATCATCTTGCACCGATGCATATAATGCAGGAAGTCCATGACCTTTTTTACTTAGGTGAACAGAGTTTTTTATAAGTACTAAACCCGCCATAATTAACCCCTTAATCTATATGAGCAGCATGATAACTGCGATAAGTAGTTCTTTGAAACAGTCATTGGCTCAGCAAACATAGTGTGTATCTCTGTAACAGTAAAGTTCGCATCTAACAACGTATGAATCATAGACATTTTGAGATTGTCGACTTTACTATTCCAGTGATGCTCGCCATACAAATGTCCAGACAAACCTAACTTCTTTACTCTATAATGGATGCCAGACCTTGATCGAGCTAACATCTGGCCAATTTCTTCAGCAGACTTAATGCCAGCGTATGTCCGAATGATATTATCTTCATAATCAGAGTAACGTCGAGTTTTCATCTTTGATTATTCTTAGAAGTTATGAAAATTTGCTCTTGATAATCTTCACCTGGACCCATTAGGTTTTCTGATTTACCAAGATTCATATTCTTATGTCTGTATACGGCCCATTCATGGTAGCCATCGATGTCATTTGCCGCAGCTTGTCTAGCTTTTTTGATAGCCAATGCGCCGTCTTGACCCACCCAGAATACACCATGACCGTATACGCCCATTTTATATACGTAATACATTGCATAACTCCTACAGTTTGAAGTCCCTATAAGCACTTTCAATTTTATCAAAAGTGTCATAGTTAAGAGCTAAGGCATCACATGCATCAGACACAACCGTAATGTCCGTTGGCATTGCCTCACCTTCAGATTCATCAATCTCTAAATGATCAGCAATATCACCTCTGACAAGTTTGTTGCCATTAAAGTAAGCATAATGAAATTCATCTGCCAACTCGTTTTGCTGAGCTTCAAAGGCCTCGTCTTCCTCATACTGACGTTCGCCTTCAAAATCCGTAGTTTTCCAGGTATCGTAGTCCATAATCTTGCTCCTTTTATTAGTTACATATTCACTATATCTGATTTACAAAGCTATTAACACGTTAAACAAGCTTATTGCTGGTAAGACTGTGTTTAAACATACGTAGTCATTCTCCATCCCCCATATTCGAGAACCACCCGACCATTGAACCTGAAAATCCGGTAAAAACTTCTACAGAGAAAATCAGAAAAGGAATAGCCCACCATACTTCGTACATGATGCAGCCAAGCATTGCTAAACCAATTATTCCAATAAGCATATCAATCTCCTCAAATGTTACTTACACTATAATATAGAGCGCGTCGTATGTACACCGAGTTATAGACATCTAATACGGTGATGTTCATCGACAATGTAAACTGGTTCAAAGCTACCTGACTCCATTCGAGGTAGTCTAGCTGCTAACATCCAATTAACGCCTAAAGATTTAATAGCTATAAGTTCATCGCGAGCAACTGGTTGCATTGGATTGACTTCAATACGTGACAAGTAGCTCTCGAACACATCGATTAACTCAGCTGGGGTAGTCTTAGTGATACGTATAAAGGTATCGATATTAGTCCTTGTTAATCGCAGTATATTTTTCTGCGCACCTATTATAGATCTAATAGCATTAGTTGGTGGATTCGTATAAATATAGTCACAAGACATTTCGTTAAGAGCTTGGTGCAAAGGGCCAGGCACTCCGATACTGACAACAGAAGTAGCGGCAGATGTTAAATATCTGTAACCCCACTCATTGTCTTCGTTCTGAATTGCATCGAGCCACTTAATAATAGGACCTGAGGGTCTAGTGAATATAGCATCTGGATTGTGTACATAACATCCAAATCTTAGAAACACCAGCGCTTGTGCATACATACTTTATTCTCCTGTTGATTTTTAATATATTATACCAGCTACTAATTTTTATACACTACCGAATTCATAAATCCTGGCGATTAGATATACTATTGGCTAAAAACTATATTATAATACTCCAATAACATTAAATTATTGCGTGGAACCTGCCATGACAGAAAAAAGAGTAAACATTAAAGCCCTAATTAAAAGCCAACTTAATGGCAATCAACCAGTAACATCGCGTTTAGATACACAAGATAGCACAATTTTGGAATACCTAGAAGCAGATATGATGTATAATGCAGATAATTATACCAAAATCAACATTCTTGGTGTTGACGTCCATGTGAAAATAGGAGAAGACAAATGAGAAATGAAACTGAGGCAGAAAAACTTAAAAGAATTAGAAGTAGCAAAGCTGTGAAAGCATGGGGCACTTTTATGGGGGCAAACCCAGAGACAGGTCTTGTTGATACAAAGCCAGCTAAAAAGGCTCATGGCGTCTTTTCAATGATCATTGGTACAGCAATAGCAGCAGGCATGATTGTAGCATTTGGAATGTGGGCAGTGGCTGTCATAGTCATTATTGTAGCGGTCGATATGTTATCACCAAAGGGCTAATACATGAAATACGAAGGCGATGATAACGAGTGGTTGATTATTGGCACTGTAAAAATCCCAGCAGTAGTGCCATTGAGTTTTTCAGCAGATAGAGAAAGGCTATATGCCTTACCAGGAGGTCTACAACGTCCAGCCACGTGGATCTGTAAAAACAGAGACATGATATTAAAGGTGTTCAAAACGCATAGACCCAAGGTTTGTGAATATCATAGGTAAGTCATTCAGGGTATAATTAAATGATATATCTGCTCTCAAATAATTTTAACGAGTGCCGCAAAAAGCTTTGTGATCAACACCTAAATGTATCAATATTGGACACAGGTATGGCTATAAGTTATTACCTGTGGATCAATAAACCAGAGAGTGTAGCCTTCGATGCTTCAAAGTTTTTTACAGTTGACAGGCTATCTCAAGACATTAAGTCAAATATTCCAAGAGCTTTTTACCCTGTGAAGGGCTCTCAAGACTTGTATGATTGGGTTTTAAAAAGCTCAAGCAATTACGCCTTTCTAATTAAGTATCTTATTGCATTAACTGACGAATATCTTTTCAGATTCCTTAAGCCACACAAGTTTAGTCATGCAATTCCTAGCTTTCCAAAAGCAGATTTTGTGGCTTTAGTTGACCGTGAAAGAATCGAAAACAGAATTAGTTGCTGCATAGATATATACTCGAAACCAGCCTCTTTTTGGCTATGGACTAATCGGGACAAATAGCACTATGTCGTATAAAACCTATGCTCGGTTATTCGCAGAAAATGGCTTTAAGGTATTCCCACTAATAAATTCAAAAACGGGAACTACCAAGCCATTCGGATGGACAGGTAAAAAAGTAAAAGAAGATAAGCAACACTTAGCCATTTCAGCAACAAGTGATCTATCTGAAATAGACGACTGGGACGAAACAGTCAGAAAAAAGTATGGCAGCACTGTAGCTGGGTACGGGGTGCTTGGAGCTGGGTGTGTAGTAGTTGATGTCGATGTTAAAAATGACAAGCCAGGGCTTAAAAGCTTTGAAGCATTGTTTGAGAAATTTGACTTACCTAAATGTGCATTAGTTGTTAAATCCAGGTCTGGTGGTTTTCACTTTTATTATGGCAGACCTAAGGCTTATAAAAATAAGCATGTCAAATCAGTCAGTGACCTTAAGATTCAAGACATCAGCTATGAAGGCCTAGATATACGAGGCGATGGTGGCTTTGTAGTAGGCCCAAATAGAGCTGGGACGTGGGCACAGGGTGAGTATGTCTTAATACGTGGCACTCCAGACTTAAATCTGGGAGAGCTACCAGTATCTTTGATGGAGTCCATTTCTGCTACTACCTCGATGCATAATGACTTGGACAGTATCACTGTAGTTAAGCCAGATGAGGATGATTACAGGACGAAGCTTAAGAACGGTGAATTACCTGATGTCTTGCCAAAGGGAGCCCGAAATGAGGGCTTCTTTCTTTTTATCAATGCTTTAAAAAGCCGGGGTATAAGCAGAACAGCTGCAAGAGCATTAGCAGACCAGCTTGCAGCAAGATGTGAAGGTGATGATTTAGGCGATTCAGTTAACATCGACGATATGATAGAAAGAGTCTTTGAAGTTGACTCCGACAATCCTTATGATATTGCTGCAGACATATTAGCTCGTGGATTTTTCCAGATAATCAATTACAAGAACAAGCCTTTCTATTGTCTTCCAGAAGAGAATCCTTACCTGACATCCAGACGACCACATGACTCCGCCACCATGAAAGAGCTGCTAGCAAAGTATGCTAGGATCGTAGTAACAGGGAGTGGCAAAGAACGTTTAGTTAATCCAATGGACGTTCTGTTACCCCGTATACCCGATGAGTATAAAGTTGATAGTATAGGTTTTAAGCCAGGTGCTGGTGCAGTATTTTCTATTGGCTCAGATTCTAAAGCTACACGTTTCATGAATATGTACAATGCACCTGAAACAGATATTTCAGCTGAAGAGTTAGATGAAGATATTTGGGATGACTTTATCAAGCTTATAACCAGGATATTCGGTGAGCCTGGCACCGATAACCATACATTAGGTTTAGACTTTTTGTCGTGGTTGCTTCAGCGGCCTGGTGAGAAAATGTCAATTACTCCTATGCTATTATCAAGAGTCAGAGGTGTTGGTAAATCACTCTATTTTAACTTGATAAATCAGATTATGGGTGTCAGTAAGTTTGGTGATGGTCAGGCAAAGATGGTTAAACTTGATGAGATAACTGGCAGATTCTTTGACCCTACAAGTTGTCTCGTGAATCTAGTTGATGAAGTGCAATTTGGTATCCATAAGAATGTGAGACAAGAATTTAATAACTTTTGGCGTCACTTAAAGAATCTTGTAACAGCAGAAGTTATACCTGTAGAAGTAAAGGGCGGCGCCACTATGCAGATGATGAATACTGCGGCACTAATTATGGCTGGTAACACTGATGGGTTTATTCCTATGGAGGAAATGGATCGTCGAGTTTGGGTTATAGATACTCATGCACCAGTTCTTGAAGTAGGTTATGTAGACAGGTTATTCGATGTTATTAAGGGCACTAATAGCTGCAAGAATCAGTATGAGAGACTTAGACTTATTAAGTCATTAAGGCATAAACTAATGACTAGAAAGATACAAATGAATTTGGCAACTATTCGAGCTCCAATGACAGAAGTCAAGCAAGAGATGGTTAGACAATCCTTAACAGATCAAGAAGATTGGCTGGTTACTTACTTTGAGCAAGGTATTAATTTGCTGGGTGTAGAGCCAGTACTTACTCATAGCTCATTGCTTTACATTTTAAGAATGGGCGATAAGATTCTACATGAGAAATGGAGGGAAGATGCAGAATTAATAATCAGAGACTTGAAACGTAAAGGCTTAATAACCCCAGTAAGGAGAAAAGGAGCAATAAGAAAACTGAAGAATGTACCCCTTGTATTGCCAAATGGTGAAGTTGCAATGCCAAATAGTGAAGAGCAACTGTTCTATATAAACATGCTTAATAATCTGGATGAAGAATCAGATGATGATCTCAGAAAAATGTTTTATAGAAACTTGCAGACATTAAAGCATCGAAGATCTAAAGTCACAGATGCAGAATCACTTACAGGATAATAATATGTACACAAATGAGAAGTACAACTGCTTAGATCTGGAGACTGATCCGTTGTACGAAGAGATGAGAGGTTACGCTGCACTTGAACCCTGGCGTCTACGTAACTTAGAAGCTCGCATTATGTCAGCCGATCTTATTCGTGGCAATGATGATGTAGAGCAGATTGTTAATGATGGTCGGTCATATGACGAGGTTTTCCCTGATAAACTCAAGACTATGCTAGAAAGTCTGGATGGCCAGGTCGTATGGGCTCATAATGCTATCTTTGACGTTGCATGGTGCATAGCACAACTTCAGCCAGACCGTGCAGGGCCAATTCCAGACTGCGTCAGGAAAATCAAATGGCGTGACACTGGGCTATTAATGAAGTGGATAATTAATGGTCAAAAGGCAGAGAAAGCTAAAATATCCATGTCCTTGGCTAACTTAGTAAAAATGTTCATGCCAGAACATCCACAGGCTCAAGAGTTTATTGACTTTAAAGCTAAAGGCTTTGATATGGTGGGCCAGAATAAGGCTTACTGGCTAGAGCGTGGTAAACTGGACGTAATAATGACAAAGGCCTTAGCGTGTAAGTTTACACCTAAAGTGCCTGAATCTATGCGCCTTGGTATGATGACAGAATTCAACTGTATTGTACCACTGGCAAATGCTTGGCTCAATGGCATCCGCATTGATCAAGACCAGCTAAAAGTTTGTGAAGATTATTATGGCAATCGTAAGGCTGACATAGCTAAATTGCTGGACGTAAAGCCTACACTATTTAGTTCACCCAAACAGCTTGCAAAATACTTGTTCACTGATCTTGGACTTATGCCTGTATCTCAGACTCCTACTGGAAATCCTGGTACAAGTAAAGGTGACATCATGTGGATTCAGCGTAGGCTTCTTGCTAGAGAAGGGGTTAATGGCGAAGCTTATAAAGTCGTTACGAAGATTCTTGAGGCTAAGGAATCAACGACCATTTTCTCTAAGTATGTAAAGACTTGTAAAGAAGCGTTAGCTCACAATGGTGATGGTTACATTTACGGATCACCAAGACTGTTTGGCACTTACACAGGCCGAATGACTTATAGTAATGCCACGATGAAGAAATTCAAGACAGGTATTGCTTTGCACCAAATCCCTCGTAAAGCCTCAATGGTCCGTGCAATGCTAGTTCCACACAAGGGTTACAAGATTTATGAGGCTGATGCTTCAGTCCAAGAAAGTAGGCTTATGGCTATCAGATCTGGCGATCCTGTTATGATAAAAGTATTCGCCAATGATATGAATTTCCATGCTATGACTGGTGCAAGCATTAATACCATAGACTACAATGAGTTCATGGAGCATTATAAAGCCGAAGAGGCCGATGGAGGCGAAGGCGAATACACTGAAATGAGACAGATGGGCAAACTAGGAAATTTGTCTTGCAACTATAGAATCTCCGGTAAAGCTTTATCAATCCAGTCTTTTGAAAAGTATGGCGTATTCATGGAGGTTTCAACTGGTCAGCTAGTTACTAAAACTTTCAGTGACACATACAAAGGGGTGCCTCAGTATTGGAAAGACGTAATAACTGATTCAAGATTAAGTGGATATACTGAAGCCTTTGGTGGTCGAAGATTCAAACTATCTGAGTGGAGTGGTGAGAAGTGGCTGACAGAGTCTTCTGCCATATCATTTCCAATCCAAGGGGCTGGTGCCTCAATGAAAGAGATAGCAATATCCGAAATCTATGATAAGGTTCCAGAATTTCAATTTGCTCTAGACCTCCATGACGCAACCTTTGGCTATATTCCAGAGGAGAATGCTGACGAGGTAAGAGCTAAAATTGACCATGTGTTGGATAACATCGACTACTCTAAATACTGGGGTTTTACTCCAAAAATCAGTTTGCCTTATGAGAGTAAGATGGGCGAATCATTCAAAGATGTGAAATAAGGATTTGTTATGAGTAAGATCATGGCGCTCAGCCACTCAAGAATCAATGACTTCGATCAGTGTCCCCTTAAGTTCAAATTGAAGTACATTGACAAGCTGAAAGAATTCAAGATGGATGCGTCAAAGTCTCCCCATCTAATTAAGGGTCAAAAGATTCACAAGTATCTTGAGGACTATGTCAACCACCGTAAAGATGGTAAGGATGATATCGCTGAAAACTCTCTTGACGCAGTTGAGAATGGCAAGGAATTCGCAGACAAGATCATCGATGAATATACACCGAAAGGCGTATTCGCAGAGCTTCAATTAGCTGTAGATAAGGATTGGAACCCAACAGGTTGGTTTGACGCCGACGCATACATGCGGGCTATTGTTGACTTTTCAGCTTATGGAACAGATACAGCTGAAGCGATAGATTGGAAATCCGGTAAGTTTACTAATTACACGCCTGATTCAGGTTATGGCCAGCTCGAATTGACAGCTGGTTTCATGTTCGCTTTAAAGCCAGAGATTGAAGTTGTTAAGACTCGCTATGTTTATGTAGAGCATAGAAAGGCTGTTATGAAGAAATACTCAAATGACCGCTTTATACCTATTAGAGAATACTTTGATGAGAAGTCTATCGAAGTTAATGCAGAAACAAAGTTCTTGCCAAAGAAGAACAGATTCTGTAATTGGTGTGAAGCTACAAAGAGTATGTGCCCACATGGAACCAAACAAGACTAAAAAATGTCAAGCTCAGAAAGTTGATGACGCAATGATTTGCAAAAGATGCAGATATATTTGGGCTTTAGATATTGAGCAGCCAAGGTGTAAGAGCACAATGACTAGAGAGCGGCACTCAAAGCTTCCAGTTGTGATCTTTGGCTTAAAACTAGACTAATAATAGCTACGCTCTGAGCTGCTACTTTTTATAGCTATATAGACCTACGGGCTAGCCTGCTATAAAGCTAGTGGGAGCGCACTCAGAGCGTAGTAATTATGAAGAGGTAGCTACTTTTGAGTACTCCAGAAGGTAAAGTAAAGAATTGGGCTAGGGCCCGCATTAAAAAGGAATTGCCAGGTGTTTGGCTGTATGCTGCGCCCGGTGGGATGTACGGTAAAGCAGGTACACCAGATGACTTAGGGCTTTGGCACGGAGTATTCTTTGCTGTGGAGTATAAGGCGGATGCAAGCAAGAAACCTACAGCTTTACAAATGGTAGCATTGAAACACTTAGATAAGCAAGGGGCTGTGGCATGTGTCCTTAAGGGTAAAAACCCAGAAAGGCTTAACAGTCTATTATCAGTAATTAAGGAGAAAGCCGGTGGCTTTAAAACTTCCGTATGATGAGTATGATTGGCCCATTCAGAATCCTGACTGGACTCCATTTAGGCATCAAAAGGAGACTACAAAGTTTCTTATCACAAACAAGCGAGCATACGTGCTTAATGAGCTTGGAACTGGTAAGACGATGTCAGCACTCTGGGCTGCTGACTTTTTGATGCGTAACAGAGTAATCAATAAAGTCCTGATTGTCAGTCCACTGTCAACTCTTGGCTCTGTATGGTATGACTCTATCAAACAAGGTTTACGCAATAAATCTGTAGGCATAGCGCATGGCAATAAGCAGACAAGACTAAATGTGTTAAGACAAGATTTTGAGTATACCATCATTAACCATGATGGTGTCAAGCTTTTGGCAGATGATCTAATTGCTAAAAGATATGATGTGATTATCATTGATGAGCTGACAGCTTTCAAAACATACGGTACAGACAGATCTAAGTCGATGCGCAGAATTGCTAAATCAGCAAAAGCTGTATGGGGTATGACTGGGAACGTAACGCCTAACAAGCCAACTGAAGCATTTGGTCAAGCAAAACTTGTAAATCCAAGTTATCCAGGTGTGCCAAGATATTTCACTAAATACAGAGATTTAGTTGAATATGAAGTGGCGCCAAGAATCTGGGTGCCAAAGAAAGGTTGTGAGAATGAAGTCTTTAAAATATTGCAACCCGCAATACGCTTCAAGCTAGATGACTGCGTCGATATTCCAGAGCTAAATCATATTACTGTGGACATAGAACTTAGCGTTGAGCAGAAGAAAGCCTATGAGGATGTTCGTAAAGCTTTAATACATGAATATCAGAATGATATGATAACCGCAAGTAATGCAGGTGTCAAGCTGTTTAAGCTCTTACAAATCGCAGCAGGTTGGGTGAAATCTGATTCTGGCGAAGTTATAGAATTAGACAGTGCACCAAGACTAGCTAGGTTGATGAGTATTTATGATGAACTTGAAATTAAAAAGTTAGTCGTATTTACAAGTTACAGAGCATCAGTATTGGGCGTAACGAAGTTTCTGCAAAAGCAAGGTATAAAAGCCGAATGCATATATGGCAGTGTTAGCCAGAATGCTCGATCAAATCTTATCAGACAGTTTCAAAAGTCTGATTTACAAGTACTTGTCATACAACCTAAAGCGGCTTCGCACGGTATCACTCTGACAGCTTCAAATACAATTGTTTGGCATAGTCTGGACTTAAGTGGTGAGACTGTAGCGCAAGCAAATGGTCGAATATCTCGAATTGGCCAAAAGCGTGTACAATCTATATACAACTTCGTAGGATGTGGCGTTGAAGCTCATGCACTTAACATGCTGACTAACAAACATGCTAGAGCCAAAGATGTGTTGGACCTGTTTAAGGAGGTTGTTTTCAGAGATTAGGCGTTCTTTAGTTTACTTGGCTGTTAAGAAGTATATAATAGGTACTGTAAACAAATTCAAATAAGGAGATAATCAAATGGCTGACGTAGCTGCAAAGGTCCAAAAGTATATCCAGATTCGTAACCAGCTGGATTTCAAGCGTAAAGAATATCAAGAAGTTGAGCGCGAGCTTAAAGCCGATCTTGAAGATATTCAGTTTGAGATACTGAATATCTCTGATGAACTCGGGGTCGATAGTTTGAAGACTGAGTATGGTACAGCTTATCGGTCAGTCAAATCATCTTATCGAATCCTCGATTGGAATGCCTATCTAGAATGGGCAGAGCAGAATGGCGCCTTGCATACATTGCAAAAGCGTGTAACAAAGTCAGCTGTAGATGAGATTGTCAACGAGGACTTGGAAGGTAACTTGCCTCCTGGACTTGATCTCTACGCTGAAGTAACAATCAACATTAGGAAAAGCTAATATGACTATCCCTGCAATCCCTGATCATCTAAAAAAGTATCAAGAACAGAAAACTACTGAAGCGCAGTCATTGGCGGACAGCGGTAATCCAACCATTCCACGCCTCTCAATTAAGGGCGGCAAATTCCGCTATGTATTAGGTGAAGATGAGTCCAAGAAGTTCAATGAGGTTAACGTAGTAGTAGTTGGCGTTGATCCTCAAGGTGGACGTATGAACAAAACCTTTTACAAAGGTGCATACGATCCTGCAAATCCAGAGCCGCCCGATTGCTCATCAATCAATGGCGTAATACCAGATTCTTGGGTCGCGAATCCACAGGCACGTAACTGTGCTGGGTGCAAAAACAATGTGTTTGGTTCTGCTACCAATGCCCAAGGGCAAAGGACTAAGGGCAAGGCATGTAAAGATAGCAAGTGGCTATGGTGTATCAAGCTTGAAGACGTTGATACTGAATCACCGGATGTGTGGTGTCTAAGTGTTCCAGCATCCTCACTTAAAGCACTGAGTGCTTATGGTCGTCAGGTTAACAAGACCGGCTTACCACTCCATGTGATTCATACCAAAATCGAGCTTGATGATGAATATGATTATCCAGTTCTTGACATACAACTTGCTGGTTATTTGAATGAGCAGCAGAGTGCAATTGCTGACGAGACTCACGAGGCTCAGCCTTGGCGTGACCTGGTAGGTGATACAGGTGTACCTCAAGAGGCTCTTACCCGACGTACTGAAGATCAAGGCCTTGTAGAGCATACACCAGCGGCTGACGCGGCGGCTTTAGATGAGGCAGAAGAGCCACCGAAGAAGCAGGCTAAAAAGTCTGAGACAATTGATGCAGCGCCTCAAAAGGCTGATATCGATAATCCAGATGCAGCTGTTGAAAGCTGGTAATTAATCAAGGAGCACTACAATTGTAGTGCTCCTATTTTAAGGGTTCTTTTATGTCGATAGATTTAGCCGTTACACTTGGTCATAACTCAAGCTGTGTAGCAATTAACAGCTATGGAGAAATTCTGTGTGGTTTTGAGGAAGAGAGGCTTACTGGTGTTAAGTCAGATTCATCTTACCCAATTCTATCCATTGAAAAATGTCTCACAATAACTGCTCGTCAAAAGGTTCGTGATGTGCATATCAGTCACTGGTTCGCTGACGGTGAACTTAAGAAGTGCAAGTACTATGACATTGATCATATGAATTCAATTGGCGCTGATAAAATTATTAGCGTGTCCAAAGACTTTACTCACCACGATGCACATAATTATTCGGCTATAGCATTTGCTCAGAGTGAGCCAGGTTTTGAAGAAGATTTCTTCTCACTTGTAGTTGATGGCTTTGGCACTCAGGGTGAATGCATATCAATCTATACGAGTACAGCTCCAACTGCACATTTCACAAGGGCAAAATTGCTTCATCGAGCTTTTGGCTATAATAAGTCATTAGGTATTCTGTATCAGTATGCCACTGCTTTCTTAGGTATGAAGATGCAGCAAGATGAGTATAAGCTGCTTGGCTATGAAGCTCACTGTGAAACACTGCACCCTGAAGATTTTGAAATTATTGGTAGACATGCAGAAAGATTAACTAAGCGTTTCTTCGAAGGCATCATGAATCCAATGGCTATTGATAGAGACAAAGATCCAATTGTCAATATCAATGCTCTTAAGGCCACTAAAGATCAGGTGTTCAAAGATCTTTGGGAACTTTTAGATGAGTTCGATATTGATGACAGAACAACTTTTGAAGCAAAAGTCATTGTGGCAATGCTTGTACAGCAAGTGGTTGAAAACATAGTATTGGCTCTTGTTACTACGTATGGTATCAAGAAATTGATCTGCAGTGGTGGAGTCTTCATGAATGTGAAGCTTAATATGAAGCTATCACAAGTTGTTGAAAAGTTATGTGTCATGCCACTTGCAGGGGATCAGGGCGCAGCTCTTGGACTTTATCACTATCACAAAAGGAATCTTGTATGGCCAGATCATTTGTACTGGGGCACAAGGGACTGGTCGGATATTGATAAGATCAATAGCGTCGAAGATATGATGGCTTTTACAGATTTAGATGACTTTCAAGAAGCTGTTATACAAGAGTTAGACAAAGTTGGTTATGTCAACGTTGTTATGGGCGAGATGGAGTATGGACCTAGAGCCCTTTGTAATACAACGACTCTAGCTATTCCAACAAGACAGTGCACTGAAGAAATCAATGAGCTGAATGATAGAACAACTATCATGCCAATGGCTCCAGTTATGACAGCTCAAATGGCTGATGAATATCTTCATGAAAGCTATAAAGTGTATCACAAATCTCTTAAGTACATGATTGGAGCTTGTGTACTTAAACCTGAAGCTCCAAATATTGATGGTGCGGCTCACAGTTATACATCAAAATGGTTTGGCCCAGAGTTTAAGACTTGTCGACCACAGATCGTTGGGCCTTCGCACCCAGTGCATGGTATTTTGCAGATCATGAATCACCCATTAATTAACACTAGCTTCAACTATCACGGTGTTCCAATTGTTTACAATGTAGCTGATATTATTAAGTCGCACAAAGCTCAAAATGAAAATGGTCAAATCAAAACATTCATCCTATATGAGCAATTCTAATGTCTGATATCATTGATAAAGTCGTGTTTTTCAATCAAGACGTGCTAGGTATTGATCAGCGTACACCTGGCCCAATGAGTGGTACTGAGCACAGTATCACAATATCTTGCTTGCATGAAGAGGTTGCTGAATATGCTGATGCATACAATCAGCATCTAGCCGCAGCTGATCAAGATAAAGTCATGGAGCGTGTAGCTGACATGGCTGATGCATTCATCGATAACATTTACTTTGGTATCGGTGCATTGTACAAGTTAGGTCTCACAGCAGATCAAATCAGGCGTGCTATGGATGCGGTGCATGATTGTAATGTAACCAAGAAAGCAGGCAAAAATGCAAAACGTAATACTGGTGCTGCTGATGCTATTAAGCCTGAGAACTGGATTGGTCCTGAAGAAAAAATCTTGGGCATTATCAGAGAGCGTGTAGTATGAACCGAGTCATAGTAATCGAGGGCCCAGATGGGGCTGGTAAAAGCACACTTGTTAAGGCTATCAAAGCTGCAGACCCAAGTGTTGAGACTATGCACCCAGGAAAGCCACCAAAGGATTATAGCACTTTATTACGAATGCTTAATGGTCAGCTTCAAGTGGGTCTAGCACCAAATCGAGTCTATGATCGACTCACATGTATCTCTGAGTGGGTTTATCGGCCATTCAGAATCGATATAAACGATAACCAGATTAATGAACAAAGCGTTTACGT
>Ga0306906_1000533_pt1 | contig 14186 bp, 14 predicted proteins | sample AntRauTorcE11897_FD_190405 | JGI IMG/M metagenome (GOLD analysis project Ga0306906, IMG submission 190405) | Saline lake microbial communities from Rauer Islands, Antarctica - Metagenome Torckler E11 #897 (v2) (version 2) | ecosystem: Environmental > Aquatic > Non-marine Saline and Alkaline >...
GACTGATGGCCGAACTCGGGTCACGAGCCAGTGCACTGACCGCACGGTCAAGCATGATTGTTACATCTTCTCCGCCACTGGAGTTCTGCTGTCGCTCTTCGCTGACTTCGGACCCCGGCGGCGCGACCACCTTGACGTTGGTGACCATGGTAGGTTGCATTTGGCGGGACGTCCTCGTCTCGTCGATGATCCTCTCCTGCGGGTGCAAGATTGCGGCAAACCCCCCCTTATTGTCAAGTCCACCTGTTCTCGGTCCATACCCTGTGTGACCCCCTCCCTCGTAGTTTCCCTGTATTGCGAACAGAGGCTGACTGTCGAGAGGAGAGGCACCACCACCTCCGAAGATCCCACCCATTATGCCACTCAGAACACCCCCCATGCCTCCTCCCAGGGGGCCGGAACCGAACAGAGCTGCCTGTATTGCTGCCTCGGCAATGCTCTCGGTTACTCTCTGGAACACATCAGCAAGGCTCTTACCTTGTGCAATCATGCGCGAGACACCCTGCTCAGTCGTCTCCTGCGCATTGTTCCAGAACTTCTGGGCCTCAGTCACCTCAGTGAGGTTTTCCTTGGCTATCTCCAGAGCATCGTTCAGTGTCTGCTGTGAGAGGCCTCTCTCCTGCGCGATGCGGACGAGCTCCTGCTCAACCTGGGCATAAGTGACAGCTGCCTTCAGAGCCTCGTCCATCACAGAGTTTGCTGTCCTCTGTGTCGCCGTCAGTTCTTCTGTGGCCGTCTTCGCACTACCAGATGCCTTCGCAGTGGTTGTGAGTGCGGGGGCCGTCTTCTCTAGTGTCGTCCGATACTGGTCGAGCTGCTGCTGCTGCTCGTCCGTCAGACCATAGTCGAACCCGAATGCCTCTCTGCTCGCGTCGCGCATCTTCTCCTCGAGGGAGCGCATGCGCGTCTCAACCAGACGATCTGCCGCACCCATACTAGCAATCGAGACATCGAAGTCCAGACTCTCCATTGCATCCTCGAACGGAATGGAGAGAGAGGCCATGGACTGCTGGAAGTTCAGCGCGTGCTGCTGCGCCTGCAGAAAGGCCGAGGCCACGTCCCGCGCTGACGCAGCGAGGTTGCGTGTGCTGTCGCCAGCACCATCAATTGGTCCCTCAAGCTCTAGTGCCCGAAGAACAACCTGTGCGACGCTCTCTGCAGTGTCGAGCATGTGGGGCGGGAGATTCCCCATCTCCTGCTCGATGTTCTCGACTAACTCGGTGAACTCTCGGAGGGCGTCATTACGACCCATGAGTGTGGTGGCATTCTCAACTGCCTCGACTGCATCCCTCAGTCGCTTTGCATTCTCTACCCCGACACCAAACTCACTCGTGATGAGACTCACACTCTCGGCAGTGGACATCGCCGCTGCCGCACCCCCGCGCTCAATCTCCTCAACTCGCTGGACAAGAAGAGAGAACTTGTCTGCGAGACTATCAGCAATATCAGACTGAGCCCGCAGGGCACGCATGTTCGCGAGGTTCTCCATCGCAACGGCAAGATTTCTCGCCTCTCTTGCGTTGTCTCCGAATTTCTCCTGGAGGTCTGTGAGTGAGGTGGACGCAATCTCCGCCATCGCATCCATCTGGTCCATGGCGGAGACCAGTTCGTCAACACTGTCCTCCAGTGTCTTGCTGTCGTCCTCTGCACCAAGGGCAGAGGCCGCAAACTGAAAGAGTGCGGCACCAGCTGCAATGCTGCCGATGGTGATCAGAGCCATGGGGGATACCAGAGCTCTGAGTGCCCCGACGATGCCTTCCCTCATGCCTCGCCCGGACTGCTGCATCTGGTGGAAGATGCCCGCGACCTGCGTGCCCTGCTGGGCAGCCAGGAGAAGAGGCGACTGACCAGCAGCAAGCATCATCCCGATGTCCTGGAACTGGAACATGAGGTTAGTGCTGCTGGCCGCTGCTGCTGTGGCGCCTCTGCCGTACCTCCTCGCAGCAGCTTCCGCATTCTGGAAGGCGTTCGCTGACTCCTTGGCAGACTTCGAGACCTGCTGGTGACCACCGACAGTGCGCATGATCTGCTGCTGCATCGTGGTCATCTGCCGACCAGACTGCTGGGCAGCATTACCCATCTCGCGCAGGTCCGACGCAGATGCTACTGCGTCGCTGCTGTCGACCCTGATCGCCAGTTGGGATACGTCAGTCGTCATTCGCCAGGACTCCATGGTGGGATGCCAAGTACGTCTTCCCCAATTGTCACGCCCTCCAGATAAGCCTCAGACATCTCTCTCAGTGCTCTTCTCTCTTCTGTGTTCGTCCAGGGGTGCGCCGCCACGATCTCGGTGAACCGAAGAGGGGAAGAACCGACACCCGGTGTCCTCTCGACCCTGCCAAGAACATCCCACGCCTCCACAAGATACTCCCCGGCTCGCACAGGCGGAAGCGGAGGAGTTCGGCCCTGTCTCCTGTGGGACTCTGCCCGCGACTGGGGGCCACTGCTGGGCCAGTCTGTCGGTCTTGCGTGGAGGAAACCAAGCTGCCTGGTTAGGCGAGTCAGGTCTCCGACGGACTCATAAAATAACCTGAACCCCGCTGCACGAACCGGTCAACCTGCTCAGCAAGCCACCAGAAGTTCGCAGCATCGTCCATGATCTCGTTCCAGAGAGAGCGAGAGAACGGCACATCTACTTTCCCCTGCCAGCTCCAGTCCTCCCAACCGACAACAGCCACACGAGCCAGCTTGATGCTGGTCTCCCGGGAGACATCCGACGTGGCTAGTCGCCCGCCTCGCGCCATTGAGGCCCGCTCAGCCTCGAGTATGACCTCACGGACAGGCGGCGACTCCTTGCCAAGAACAAAGAGAACAGGACCCACAGGTTTCCCCACGAGATCAGGCCCATGATTCTCGTGATAGGTCAGTGTCATTCGGGCTGCAGTGTCATGGGCAGCCCGCATACCGAGTGTGCTCACGTCAGCCATCAGGCAGGCTCAGTGGCGTCGATCCACAGGGCATTGTTGCGAAAGATCACGGAGAATCCCTTGTAGGACGAGATGGAGGCCTCGCGCGGGCGGTAGCTGTGTGCAATCCCCCAGGCATACTCGACGGGATCTCCGGTCACAGGTTCCTGGTCGGCGCCAGACCCCTCCACCAACTTGATGGAAACATTGCCGTCGTCACCCTCGGCCATCGTCTTCATGTTCACCTGACCAGTGTCAGCGTCCACCTTCCGGAACACAAGTGTGGTGTCCATGCCGGCACCTCCCCCCTTCACCTGCGAAGTGAACCCCGTCTGCAGGTCAGGGACGTCAATGCCCTCGTGAGCAATGCCGCGCTCACCAATGGACTGGATACCGTTGACCTTGACCCAGGCCAGTGCCTCAAAGCCAGCAGCATCGTTCGTTGCTGGGTGTTCCATCGCAAGATACATCGTCTTGCCGATGTCGTTCTGTCCGAAACCAAGTGCCATATCTCTTCCTTCTCTAGAAGCTGAACTCTGCCCGCACAATGACGGGCACTGCGTACACCCCGTCGGAGACAGGGAGTGGTGGGCGAGCGTCAGGTGCCACCCTGACCTTCATGTCTCCGAAGACAAGCCCCGGAGGAAACATCTGAACCAGCTGCTTGACGAGCTGGTTATTCTGGGTTGCGTACTTCCCCGCCTCAGTCTCAACACTCACGAGAACCTCAGGAACCGCATCAGTGAGTCCCTCGAGTGTGGTGGTTCTCTGCGATCCACCGGCCTCCTGAACAACGTACCGAGGCAGACTCTTCCCTGGTCCGTTCGGAAGCGCAACACTGACTCCGGACGCCTCAGTGACTATCCGAGAGATGATCGCCTGGTGTCCGTCAGTCAGAGACATCAGCTGCCACTGTAGAGGTCAGCGTTGGCCTCCACAATCCTGTCCCACTGCTGCACAGCATTCCGCACATAGAAGCGTCCCCCAAACTTTCCAGTCACCCCATACTCATGGTGACGGGCATGCGGAGCAGTGAAGATGAGATCGGAGATATCCCCTGCTCTCATCTGGGCGAGAATGCCCTCATACGCGACCGGTCCCCGCCCAATGACGGACCCATTCAGCACAAGCAACTGCGACCCGATGAGTTCGCCAGTGTCTACAGCGACAAAGCCCTCTCGATAGGAACCTCCGGTCTGCTTGACACTGGGCTGACGACGAGTGGCAAGCTCATAGACGTCATTCGCCGAGCCAGCCACAATCTTGTCAGTATTCTCTATCTGCTCTTCCGACCAGCTCTCTATGTGAGCCGCAAAGACGAGAGGATCATAGGTCATGCAGCCGTTCTCCAGTCAATCCGTATTCTCTCAGTACATCGGCAGTTCACTACCTCGTACCCCGGTGCGTTCGGGTCGTGAGGATGCGCAAGAGAGACACCAGTGACCGGGGAGGAGTACGGCACACCCCATGGTCTCTGTTGTCCGTTGAGTGCTGCATGACTCGCGCGAGTTCTCGGTCCGTCCACTGCGTCCCATATGCGCGTGATACTCTCGCGCCGAACTTCCCCGCTCTCAACCAGCTGGGCGATCATCTGGTGACGCCCCGCGTTCAGGGCAGCGTTCATCTCGGTGCGCGCCACCGTCTGCGCGCGGAGCCGGAGGAGTCGATCGCTGTATCTCTGTACGATCTGCTCAACTCGCTCTCGTGGGACCTTCTCGCCTCTGCGCATTGCTGCCCTCAGGCTTCTCCTGTCGTTACCGTGAAGGCGCTCTCGTCGCAGGACGGAGGAGTCCATGTTCTCTATCTCCTCCCTCGCGCGAAGAACAGCCTGTGTCTGGTCTTGTCTGAGCCCCAGGACACCCATGAGTGTTCTGGTGACCTCTCGCTGGCTGCGTGAGTTACTCACCCCGTCATCGATGACAGCGCGCACGGACGCTGTGTTCCCGTTCCTCGTCTCCTCGATGAGCTCAGCGGAGTTCTGCCTGACCCACTGCTCTGCGTCAGGGTGGCGCCCGTTGAACCTCACCCTGAGTCGACGCGCGGGCGGCGCTGTAGATGCGAGGTAGTTTGCACCCGCTGCAAACGCTGCACCGACTACCGCGTCGACACCAGCATAGAACCCCGGCTCATCAGAGAGTGAGGCAAGCACCTCCTGTGCAGCGGTGGCGACGTCTCCAGTGCGCAGGCCCTCGCGAATGGCCGCTCGAATCTGGGGCATCTGGGCAGTGTCGCGAACATCCCGTATCGCCCGCTCGAACTCCCGAGCCATCCTCGGCTCAACCTGCTCCAGCTCCCGGAGGAAGGCAGACCGAGTGTCTCTAGCCATCTGCAGACCTTGCCTGGATCTCCCACATCAGTGCCAGGCCTCCTGGCTGTATCGAGCCGACACTCACTGCGTGGTACTTCCGCCCGCCGACCGTGATCGTGTCCCCGTTGGAGGGCTCTGCTGTTTCTCCGTCCGGTGTCGTCATTGGTGCGGAGACCAGCAGACGCGTGTCCCTCGCTGTGATCTCTGTTCCGCTCCGGTCTGACGCGCTGTAGTTGGAGAAGAGTACCTCTGCAGTGTACTCCCTCTCCGTCCCTGGCGTCGGTGGGTAGGTTGACTCGTCCGCACCAGTGGTGCGGGTGATGGTGGCACGGAGGACAGATCCTGCTGTTCGCACAGCCCCCCGGCGGAGACCATCACGGATCTGGTCCCGTATGCTCACGCCACAACCCCAGTGATGCCGTAGCTGTTCCTCCCACCCGAGAGGACAGGTGCGAGAATCGTCATGACCGCCGGTATGACCGGTGTCGCCTGAACAATCCCAGGCGTAGTCAGACGCATGTTGTTGGTGGCATAGGTGAAGAAGACCTCACCAAACTTCTCCTGGACTACCTTTCGGTCTCCACGGACTGCCTCATTGAGTGCGCCCTCAGCCTGGTACTCGTAGTACGCCGCCTCGTATGTGGCTCGCTCCACAGCTCCTGGAACAGACGCTGGAGATATGACGCGACCGTATACGTCTACGGCCCCCTTCCGAGGCCACTCACGATCCTGTGTGTCCTCCACTGGAGTTCCAGGGTAGAGAGGAATTGGCACATGACCAGCACCCAGACGCCACCCGAGACCATCAACAAAGACAGATGCTTTCCGCAGTAACTTGTCGGTTGGCTCTCCACTGTAGCCTCTTGACGACCAGTAGAACAGACAGTCCGCGGAGTTCCCGTACATCGTCAGCTGCCCTGCATCGCGCCGAACACCTGGTCACGCTCAGACGCAGTCACACTCTTCCATGCCTTCGGTAGCATGGCATTGATCGCGTCGACCTGTGGGCGTCCGTCAGAGGTCCAGTTGCCGTTCACGTCCACGTCCAGGCCACGGATGACACCCTGGATTACGGTCTCCCGCTCAGTCAGTGGTTCTGCAGCTGGTTCCTCCACTGCAGGGGACAGGTTCACGGAGGACTCGACTGCACCCTCAGCGATCATGCGAGTCAGCGTCTGCTGGTCCCCCTTGCCGAGATGCTGAAGCCAGGTCTCGGTGACGTTGGTGGAGCTGCCGGGCGAGAGCGTGATGCCTCCGACCGACAGCACGTGGCTGGCCACGTTGCGCAGGGAGGGCATCAGATGCCGTCCCCGTACCGGATCTCCTTGGGCAGGCGAACGTCGAGCCCACCAAGGCGGAAGACGCCCGGAACTGTGAACTGCAGGCCCTCGATCTGCACGGGCAGGAAGCGGTGCGGCATCGGGACGTGCATCTTCAGTACCTCGGGCGACCGGCGATAGGCGATCATGCGCGCATCCGAGGAGCCGCCGATCGTGAGCATGCCGCGCACACCACGAATGGTGAGCGACGCACCGGTCGTCGCGGTGTAGACGTTGTTCTGGCGAATGAACTCCAGAATCGTCATGTTGGTGTCACCGAGGCGCGTCGAGGCGATGTACTGGAACCGCTCGATGGGCAGGATGAGCGTGTCCGCCATCGCAACCGTGTTCGTCGCCGAGTGAAGACCGGTGAGCATCTGGTTGACGTCCCGGATGATCTGGTCGGGTGTCTTGTCGGCCCACGCCTTGGACGAACCCGCGCCATCGGCAAGGATGGCCTCCAGAGGAACCCCAGAGTAGTCGAACAGACCCTCCATGTTCTTCTCGGTGTCGCCCGTGAGCGCGGTGCTGTAGATCAGCTGCTCTGAGGCCCGACGCGCCGCCGACGCCATCTCGCTGTCGAGCGGGATGCCGGTCAGACGGGCATGGTTGATCTCCTCGAAGCCGTAGGAGTAGCCGATGCCGGCCGTGTAGACCGAGCTCTCGTGCTTGTCCATGCCGACGCCGACAGTGGGGACGTCCTTTCCGTTCCCGCTCATCCAGCGGGCCTGGCCGGCCGAGTCCATCGAGAAGTAGGTGACCGTCTTGGTCCACTCGTTCGCCGACGTGTCCACCGGAATCATGGACGCGTAGTCAAGGTCGGGATACCGCTGGCGGTAGACACCGGCCTCGATGTGTGCTGTCTGCTGGACAGCGAAGCTCAGGTTCGCCGTGAGAGCGTCCTGGAAGCTCATGTGGTTTGGTGCATTCATCTCTCTGTCCCTCCTTAGGACGCGCCAGCCGTGACACCGCCAGCCAGATCAAACCAGATCCGGGCAAGCGCAGCGTCGGCACCCGTGGTCTCCCAGCGGGCATTGTTGATCTTGACACCGCCGTCGGAGCCGACGTCGGCATTGGCGAAGGAGCCGTCGGAGACGACAAGCCAGACATCGTCGCCAGCGTCGACACCACCCGCCTGACCCACCGTGACCCACATGGAGCCGCGACGCATCAGAAGAGCAGCATCATACTGCGAGATGTTGTTCGACTCCTGGTCGGCAGTGCGGACAGTGATGCCCGTGACAGCGTCGGTCGACGCGGCGAGCGCCGCGCACTCGTTGTCCTCGGTGCCCTGGATGACAGGATAACCAAACTCAAGCTCGGCCTCCGCCGTGCGGCCGACAAGCTCGCTCGGCGAAGTGTCAGCGATCATGCCGTGGAAGCCCACGGCCATGTTGTCGCTGTAGGTGCTCTGAACTGTGGGCATCAGCTTGCCTCCTTCACATGGCTCTTCCACGCATCGCGCATGTGCGTCGTGGACTCGTTGTACGCCTTGTCAGCGTCCGAGACGGCGCTGGTGGGTGGCGTGGTTCCCGATGCCAGATGCTGGCCGTCACCCAGCGTCTTCGCGGCATAGGTGTATGCGCCGGAGATGGCGTCATCGGACATGTTGGTCGCGACGTCACCAAGCTGCTTCTTGACGATTGCCCGGCGGATGTCGGCGTCCGACAGGGTGTCCATGTTCTCGATGCCGGCGCGCTTGCCAGCGTCCAGAACCTCGGAGCGAGCGCGAACTGCATCGGCCATGGCCTGAGGCGAGGTCGCGTCGGAGAGCTGCTTCTTGACTGCAGCGAGCTCGCCGTCCTTGGTCTCGACCGACTTGGTGAGAGCAGCGATCTGACCGTCCTTGGTCTCCTTCTCCTTCTCCATGTTCTTCTCGGCGTCCGAGAGCTGCTTCTGCAGCTTTTCGATGGCCTGGGCACCCTGGTCGGTCGTGCTGACCGTGAGCCCATCCACCACGATGTTGCGCAGTTGTTCAGACATCTTGTCTCCTTTCGCTACTGCATCGAGGGGTCTCGGGGCGGTGCCCCACTTCTCTGCACCATCACCGATGCGGAGTTCACTGCCACCTCGCGCGCGCGGCACGATCGCAAGGTGGTTTATCTTGATCGGCCCAGTCTGGACCGCCTGATACTTCGTACCATCCGGAGCTGTGCCGTCACGGGCCTCGATGGGAGTCGTGTACCCCATCGAGATCTCTCGCTCGCCGCGCTGGACTGCGTCAATGGTCTCCTGGTCCATCAGCTTGATGGAAACCCGGACAAACTCACCGTCACGCGCAATGTCCTCCCCAACGTCCCCGACAGCATACTGCCTCCAGTTCTTCGAGTCAACGAGTGCGGGGGGATGGCCGCGCGTGACGGGCTTGCCGGTGTACGTGGCGAGACTGTCGCGCGCGAAGACTGCCTCCTCTGGGCGGTACACAACGACGGTGTCGTCGCCGTCGCCAATGCCAACGTCCCTTGCGGTGTAGTTCTGGCACCCGGTGCGGGCGCACCGGACCTCACCGACGAGATACCCATCAGAGGTGACCCTCGTGTTCGCGAGAGTTGCAGTGTCCTCGAACTTGTGCTCACTCATCTGGGATCTTCTCCTTCCAGTCCTCGTCGACCTCGCGGAACACCTCCGGACCGAGGACAATGCGACCGAGATACGGCTCGACATCTGTCGGAGCCTCCGGGTCGTAGCTGATCGTCACGTGCGGCTGGTAGTCGGGCCAGTCCCACGAGGCACCAGCATCGATGATGTCGTGGTGGCGCCAGGAGAGCTCCGACGAGGTGAACATGAGTACGGTCGCATCTCCCACTGCACCGAGTCGCTCAACAAGACGAGCACCACCCTCCGGAACGGTGAGCTCTGTGGCGTACGACTCACCAGTCTTCATCCAGTCAACAGGCGTCCGACTGAACGCAATCGTCACGTGCAGCTCGCTCGCGGGCAGTGTGTTCTGTATGCCCTGCTCACGCGCCCACTGCAGAACCTCGTCGGCATTAACCACCGGGCGACTCACGTACAGAGTGCGCGGGCGCGCGTCGTTTGTGGTTGTTGTCGCAGGCGGTTCCTCGGGCGGCAGATCGTCCGCTGTGTCCTTCAGCAGAATACCCAGGTCCGCGAACATCTCAGAGCCGACTCGAGCTATCTCGTCGTCGCCGTAGACCCGTGTCTCCGCGATGACTTTGATGGTCTCTGCGGTCTGCTTGCGGATCGCACCTGTCTGCTCCTCGGTCATCTGGCGCAGAGACTTCCAGGTGAACTCCTGCTCGTTGGGGTCGAGACCCGCGCGACGCACGATCAGATCATCCAGGATGCGAAGCTCGGGCTGTATCTCTGTGTTCTGCATCGAGGAGACACGATCATAGTAGTTCAGCAGATCGCTCTCTCCGGTCGAGTTCATCCCTGCAGGCGACATCCCCAGCAGACGCGTCATCGGAATGTCGGCAGCACCAGACGCAACCTGCATGAAGCGATCCGCGATGGTGTCCAGGCCTCCGAAGTTGTAGTTCTTGCTCTCGTACTCCTCCTCTCCGTCCAGCATCAGGATGCCCTGGTTGCCCTTGAGCATCCTGGCAGCGGAGAAGCGGGCCAGCAGCGCGTCCTCGAAGCGAGGATTCGTGATCTGCTCAGTCAGCCCAGGTATCTTGACAATGTCCGTCTTGGCGTCGAACACGAGCGCAGCGATGTTACCCATCGTGCTGTCCAGATTGCGGCACGTGTCGTAGATCGACTGCAGAAGGCTGTCACCCCACCCACTGTTCCTGTACGAGCTGAGACCCCAGGGAGGCACCTCCTCCCCGACCAGACGAACCACACGGGACCAGTGCACGTACATCGTACCCTGTCTCGTGGAGACAATGTACTCCCTCGGACGACCATAGTTCTCGCTTGTGGCATCGTCCTCCAGCTGTCCAGCGGAGAGCTGCAGACGCCCCATCGTCGTCAGGAACTCCAGGCTCTCGCGCTCAGGATCGAGAGGAACAGAGAAGTCACGCGCGTCAGTGCCTATCAGGATCCCCGCCCCACCATAGAGCCGAGCCATCCACAGAGCAGTGTGCAGCTTCTTCTTCAGCTGGATGCGCGGGGCGTCCTCAACCTTGCGTATCTCGTCCGCGTCCGGCCCATGCCACTGGCGCCAGCGTCTGGTCGCGTCGAGAGCGGGGACGCGGATGGTCTTCTTGATGATCCACGACGTGCGGAAGGCGTCCTCAACCTCCTGGTCACTCAGGATGCGAGGGACATAGGAGGAGTTCTCAGTCTTGTCACTGGACGACCCGAGTCGTGTGGCGAGGTTGACGAGGCCGTCAGCGATGACGCGAGAGACTGCGGTCATGACGCCAGCGCGAAGATGTTGTACATGCTGCCGCGCACCGGCCAGTAGGCCATGACTGCGGAGTCAGCAAGGTTCGGTGACTTGGTCCCGTCAGGAGACTTGTCTATCTTGAGCTTGAGTGTGCTTGTTGCCTGGGACATCGTGGCCTGCGACAGCTCCTTCATGAGCTTGGTGCGCATCGGAAGATCGCGCGGGATGGAGATCAGCTCACTGGGCTCGTAGTGAGCACCCTCGGTGACCGCCTTGTGGGTCTTCTCGAAGCGAGAGCGAAGCTGCCACCATGCCTGGGCCTTCAGGTTCTGGTAGAAGTCCTTGTTGACAGGACTGTTCTTGTCCCCCGGAATGAGTCGCTTCTCCGGGTCAATCACGGAGGCACTCGCAGCCCATGGGTGGACGTTCATGTTCTCCGGCAGCAGAGACTCCTCGCGAAGACGGTTGGTCTCCTGCTTGACACCGGACCCAATGCCGATGCTGTCGTAGTTGAGCTCGACAGCCTCCAGGCCGAGGCGCGACACCACTGCACGCGTGGTCACACCCACATCGTCAGCGCGGGGCATCTCGTGGAGGTCGAGCATCATGTAACTCTGGCGCAGGGTCAGGGCAGACGTGTCCCCGCCCTCGTCGGCGACGTCGAGAGCCGCGATGCGCCGTCCCTCGGGCGGCGGCAGTCCGAGTTTGACGTGCGCGTCCACGGCCGAGTTCACCCACTCCGCAGGAATCACGACACCATCGACAGCGGCCGAGTAGTCACGGTCAACTTCCTGCGCGAACAGGTGCAGTAGACCCTCGGCCTGGGCCTTCTTGCGGCGGCGGTCGTACCACTCGTCGTTCTTCTCGGGATGGTCGCGCCAGTCCATGACGAACACGTTCGTGGTCTCCGTCGTGACCTCTCCGTCCCACTCGCGCCCAGACTCACGGCGACGATGGAACACGTTCCCCATCCCGTTCACCGAGGAGATGTCGATCTGGACCCGCGTGTTGTCGCCCAGCGCGGCCTCGATCAGCTCTGGTCGCTCGTAGTGCGCGCTCTCGTCCTTGAAGTAGATGAGCTTCCGTCCACCACGACCAATGTTGTTGCCCGCCTCGCCCGTGATCGTCGCCCCTGTCTCGGGATTCATGATCTTCATGTACGAGATGTGCTGCTGCGCCGCGAAGCCCTCAGGAAGGAAGACCGGCGGCAGGTTCTTTATCAGGATCCGTATCTTCTCAAAGATGGAGTCCGGGTCACCGATCTTGTCCACCAGCTGCTCCTTGCGACTCCCCCAGCCAACGGACGACCCGTCCCAGAACAGCCAGAGGTGGATAGACACCCCGGCAGCCACCCACGTGGCGCCCATGTCGCGTGCCTTCTCCACCAGTCCGTCAGCCTCAGCGTCGAGAAGCTGGTAGATGCAGGTGATCAGGTCAGCCTGCCGCTCGAACAGAATGAAGGGCATCCGAGCAACTCTGCCTCGTCCTGCCTTCCGCGGATCGTACGTGTCCATCCAGTGGCAGATGAACTCAACTGGGTTGTGCTCGTAGAATTTCAGGGCGGCAGCAAACAGCCCGTCCTCTTCGCGATAGCGCCGCAGCATGTGCTGCCGCCACGCCCACACAGACACATAGTCCGGTGGCCACTCCTCGCGCGACAGGGGGCGGGGAGGGGAGGGTGTCACTTGCCCTCAACCTCCTGGCGGTATGTGTCTGCGGCCTCCTGGGCGGACATGTCGGAGCTGATGTCGCGGCGGACGGTCTCCTCGAGCCGAGTGGGCTGCGTGGGGTTGCCGTACCCGCGATTCTCCGCGTCAGTCAGCAGGCGAAGCACGTCAGAGTTCAGGTAGCTCATGATGCGCATCGCTGCCTCCTCGCTGATGCCGCTCTCACCGACCTGCTCTCCCTCCCTCACCTCGGCATGGATGATTGCGGCCGCGATGCGGCTCTCGAAGGCGTCGAGCACCCGCTGGCGCAGGGCCGTGGCCTTCTGCGCGTTAAGCGTAATCTGTGCACGTATCTGCTGCGGCACACCCCCAGCGTTCCCGGTCTGACCCTTCTTGAACTGGGCAGCCTTCTGGGCCTCGTTCATCACCCACTTCTTCTTCGGCTTATTCTCCATTCCGTGTCTCCAATGTCCAGAGTCCGCAGCCCTGAGGGCAGCGGCGGCAGCTCCGGGCCTGTGCCTCGGACTGCGGGCCAGTGGTCCGGCCCCCACGTGCCAGTGTGGAGGAGAGGCACGTGGGGGCCTCCAGCTGGTCGACCCAGCCCCACCTATACGCGAACCTGGCTGCTGCGAAAAGCGTTTTTTATGTGGGTGAGTGTAAATTTTTCTGAGGGTGATGGTGACGTGACGTGTGTGAGGGCTAGTGTCTGGAGGGACACGGGTCCCGAGGTGGGTGTGCGGGAGGGTGGGTCAATATCCTGCACCGACCGATTTTTTACTTGAATCGTCTCGCGGTATACTGTGGTATACTGCGCGACGGACACGAGAAAAACCCGCCCCGCGCGCGGCGGGGCGGGCCTAGGGCCGGGGCGCGTTACCCTATAGTTACGAACCCGCGCGCCACATCCCACCGGAGGTCGGCGCGCGCCTTAGCGCGCGTAGCGCCGCCGGCGACCACAGCCGCGATATAATTTTCTACCGTTTCGGCACCGTAGTAGAGGGCAAAGCGATCGTAACTAGCGGTACCCGGCTTTTTGGGGTTACCGTCGGTTTGTACCGCTATACGCGCGGTAAGCGCGTAGGCGGCCGGGCGGCCAGACGCGGACGTAGCTTGCGCCTTAGCGGCGGCTACGGCGGCAACAGTACGGTTATTAAGGTTAGTCATAGGTTTACTCCTTGCCCGTTAGGGCGCTGGGTTAACCGCCCTAGGGGCGGCGGGGCGGTACTATACCGCCTTACTACTAATATAGGCCCGGCGGACCAGAATTAAAGGCCCGGCGCGAGAAATTTTTTTACGGTACGGCCAGCACCCGGCGGTGCGGACACTGCTCGGCGGTACGGACACCGCAGCGTACGTCAGTATACCGTGGTATACCGCAGGCCAGCCAGCCGTTCCGCCAGCCCCACCGACTACTCCGCCAGCCCCACCGACTACTCCGCCGGGCGCTGACCGTTCCGCCAGCCCCACCGACTACTCCGCCAGCCCCACCGACTACCTCGTCGCGACGAGAACCGGAGCCACATGGTGCGGGGAGCACCAGACCGGCATCACCGCATCGTCCACCCAGACGGACATCGCGCTGCGGCGCACCTCCTGCACTGTGGCCTCTCGCTCCGCTCCCTGCGCCTCCGCCAGCGGCCCACCAACCAGACGGACACGGTCCCCGATGGCGTACTGGCGGACCATGCC
>Ga0306906_1000542_pt1 | contig 14038 bp, 21 predicted proteins | sample AntRauTorcE11897_FD_190405 | JGI IMG/M metagenome (GOLD analysis project Ga0306906, IMG submission 190405) | Saline lake microbial communities from Rauer Islands, Antarctica - Metagenome Torckler E11 #897 (v2) (version 2) | ecosystem: Environmental > Aquatic > Non-marine Saline and Alkaline >...
AATCAATCCGAGTGGGAACGGACTGAGAAATTAGACGGTACATCTGCAACATTTTATCTTCATGATAATATATTTGGGGTGTGTAGTCGGAATATTGATTTGGAAGAATCAAATACTAATACTTATTGGAAAGTGGCTAAAGAATTAAATATTGAAGAAAAATTGCGAGATTATTTTGGTATGACTCCTGTGGGTATCCAAGGTGAAATTATTGGTGAAGGAATCCAAAAAAACATATATGGTATAAAGGGGCACACCATTAGAATATTCGGTGCCGTTGATATTATAACGAAAAAACAAATTGTACCACGTTTTCTTAAAATATTGTGCAGTCATATTGATTTGGAGTATGTTCCCGTAATTGACTCCAATATATCTTTATCTATTTCGTCGCCCTCCGATATTAAAAAATTAATTGAATTGGCTGATGGTAAATCACAATTAAACGAGAATACTAATAGAGAAGGTTTGGTATATCAATCATTAGATGGATCCAAAAAATTTAAAACTATATCTAATTCATTTCTGACATAATGGAACAGTTATCTAACAAACAATATCAGATTATCAAACAAACTGTTGGGATAAATTATAATTTCAATCAGAAAGGAAACTTCTACCGGAACCATTTTGTTTTTGATCCACGTGAGCCGTGGTTCCATGAAGTTGAAGCATTAATGGCTAAAGGAATAGCAGAAGAATTAAAGCCGGATATCACCATACCATTTTTCCAATTAAAACTAACTCCAAAGGGGTTGAATATTGCTACAGAATTGGAAACTGAAATATTCAATAAATAACAAAAAGGGCATAATTATTATTGAATACACACAATAAAAATTATGCTCGACCTATTTATTAAATTTATTAACGAATCCAGAAATGAATCGAATATCACATCTTTAGATTCATTGCGTGACTATATAGAAAATGGTGATGACATATATGATGTTGTTGAAAATCTTATAGGATTGGGAGAATCAGTTGTAGTAGATGATTATGTACTACAAGATCCGGTATGGTGGTCAGATATTTTATTATATAATGATCATTTAATTGATGAATGAATAGATTTTTTTATTAGTGATAGGTTATATCCTTTATTAAATAAAGAATTATACAATAAAGATGAAATATCTTATGATATTGTTATAGACGGTTTAAATAATATTTTTGATGATGAAATTAATGTTGAAAAATATATTGATGAAGAAGATATCGATTATGAATACGAAGATTTTGATATTGATAGGAAAGCCATTGAACAATTGTTAATCAAATATTGGGATGAAAAATTAAAAAACCCTTCAGATATAAGAGGATATATAGATGATTTTGTGGATTATTTTATTTATGACAGACAATCCGATCAAATACCGAAGGAAATAATAAAACGTATTATTGATATTATTATTCAAGAATCCATTTTGAATGAAGCATTGCATACTATGAAATATAAGTCCAAAACTATTAATGGTGAAGAATGTATTTATGCTGAAAGGAAATTAAGATTTTCAGATTTTAATGAAATGGTAAAAATAATAGGAAATGATGTCGGAATATATTGAAGTTGAGAAGAGGGACATTCTAATGTTTATGATGGCAATTTATCAGGAAAATTAGATATTACGGTAAAAGCTTACATTCCGGTTAGCAATATAAATGTTGAAAGAACTATATGGGTAAATTTATATAGTTTAGCCGAAGAGGAAAAAGAAGTCAGAATATATGAAGGTGTAGAACTTTATATTTTTGAAATAGTTTTCGAATCTAATATTGGTGATATTAAACTTCCAGAATTATATGATAAATTATTATCTTTGTATTATCCCAATAAATCTGATAATTATATAGAAAGATATAGAAATAAAATATTAAACAAATATAAAGAAATGGGCAAGGATCCTTGGATACCAACCGAAAAATCCGTTCTAACATTTGTTTCTCCTATTAAATCACAAGCTTAAACTTATGTCATTATTAAAACGAAATAATATCTGAAAAAGAATATATATATATATATTTGCCTAATGAATTGGGCACATGGACTGATACATTAAACGATAGAATTTCAAAATATATATGGGAATCCGATTATATATCCAAAGTTTTTAAAAAAGATAAAATAAATGTGCGGGTGGATAGTATAAAATGAAATATTGGGGGTGAATCTTTCTTTCTCATGAGAATACGTGAAAAATTAACAACATTGCGTGATTATGTAGAAGGTGCTACACCAACACCAACACCAACACTATCTAACACTTCGAGAAGCTATTAATGAAGCTGAACAATGGCATGAAGAATTGCAGGCATCTGGCAAAAAATTGCAATTACAAGACGATCAAGATATTATTCATCAATTCAACGATGGATATTATTGAGTAGATTTAAATGATTCAAATTGTGGCGAAGAAGGCAATGCTATGGGTGAAGTATTTTTCAGTAGCTTTTGATAGAGATGGTACATATACCCAAATGAAAGGTAAAGGTAATAAAAAACCAGCCGAAAAATATTGGAAATATTGTGTATGGTTATTTACTGAAGAAGCCGGAGATTATGAAATAGAAAATTACGAATCAGAATATCAAGGCAAAGAAGAAATTTTAAATATATAGTATTATGGGATTAATTAATATAGTAACAGAAGCACCATCAACCGAATTTAAAAAGATACTGAAAAATACTTCACCCGAAGCTATTGATAAAATATTTTCAGCCACATCGTTTAAATCATTACTTGAAATATGCAAAGATAATTTTAAACAAGCCGGATCTGGATCTTCACGTAAAGTTTTTTTAATTGATAATCAATTTATATTAAAAATTGCATATAATTCTAAGGGTGTAGCTCAAAACGAACAGGAATGAGAAGTATCCCGATTGGGTTGACATGATGATATTATTGCCAATGTTTATTTAATAAGTGATAATAGTCGTATAATGTTGTGTGAATATGCTGAACCTTACAAAAATGATAAAGAGAATCGTTTAGTAAAAGATATGGGCATAGATTACAAATTTATGTACGATTTAAATGATAAACTTAGTTTGGATTTTGAAGAACCCTCTGAAATATTTGAATATATAGTTATTGATATGTCGAAAGAAAGAACGTATGATCAAAGAGTAACGGATATTTTTGAGTATGTTGAAGAAAATACTTCCGATGGTGCCGAACATGTATTTTTCCGGTTACATGATATGACATCCAATTTTGGATATGGAAGTGGCGCCGTTGATTTCTTCCGTAGTGAACAATGAGGAAAGAATAAAGATGGGGATCCGGTATTAATAGATTATGGATTTACTGAACAAGTAGGAAAGGATCATTACAATTAAAAATAATAATAATATTTGTTTTATAAACTTTTTATTTCTATATTTAAACCAATAACAACAGTTAATCAATATAAACTATTGTTTGTTCTTTTATTTAATGGGGTATTACTTGGTATCGACATATTAGATACGGTACAAGAGTGCAACGGTTTGTGACCTAATCACTTACGTTTAGTAAACGGCAAAAATACTACTACTTCCTACGCCATAGCGGCATAGGCATCCCATACGTTCTACGTTCTGGTGAACAATGTGGATGACGACTAAACAGAACTCGATTGAATTATTAAATGGTATGGATATTCAATTTAAACTAATCATATCACAAAGTATTATTCGATTTTGTAAATTCAGAATAGTATGGGAACCAAAAATTTACTAAGTTGTAAACGACTCGTGTATGCGAATGATATGGACAAGGGTTCGACCCCCTTATACTCCACTTATATTTATAATTAATAATAACTTATACAAAATATGTATGTTTTTGAATATTTTGATGAAAATGATTTTTCCAAACCGGAAGATTTTTTAGATATTTCTATCGGTCAATATTTTTATAAACGGGTAGAATATCAATTTGGGGATACAAAAAAGTGGATCAAATACACTTAAAAACATACACACCACCAAAGAGAAAATTAGAAAGACCGAACAATTAGAATTACCAGAATATAACGATTGGAATGAATATGCTGGTAAAATGTATACAAACGAAATAGTAAATAAAATTGATAACATGGCAAAAAGAAATAGTTTGGACGAAGATCAAGTATTAAGCATGGATCATCTGGGAAACATATCCAAACTTCTATCCGGTTCCAAATCATTTTATAGATCCAAACATCCACGTGATTTTGTATTATTTAATTCAAACGTTTATAAAGAATATCCCGAAGGGGAATATAAAAAAATATGGTGGGGGGATATTAATATTACTGAATCTAATGATAATTTAAAATCATTAGCCGGAGAGTTGGGAGTACCAATTTATGTATTATATGAAATGGATGGCAGATTTGGTAATGAAGAATATCCCAATATTGATCAATACGCCATTAAAGTTTATTCGGATGATTCATATGAAATCAGAGAATCATTAGAAGAATTTTATGATATATTATCATTAGAACTGAAGGAGGAACATGTCAGATATACTTACCGATGAAAAGGAATTATATAATATTCTTGACAATAGGTGGTCTTGGGTTAGAAGGTAATCAGATTGGTGCGATGTACCCAGAGTAAGATATCGACTTGAAAAGATATACCAAAAAGGATTGATCGAAAAGATTGGTGGTGGACGTGGGAATTCCATTAAGTGGAGATTAAAAAATGACGGATAATTTTATTTTTAAGAACGATATTATATTTCTGGATATTGATGGTGTATTAAACAGTACAAAATTCTTTTTAAGTTCACGTTTTAACCCCGATTTAGAATATCCATATAATTCTATTGATCCAGTAGCGGTTGAAACATTAAATACACTGTTCGATAGATTGTTGGATTGTAAGATTATATTAAGTTCTTCATGGAGTATGGAATCAATATTATTAATAGATTCTATTCGGGGGGAGTTTATCGGAAGAACACCATACTTTCCCAATAAAATAAGGGGCAAAGAAATTGATTATGTAGTTAAAGAGAATAATATTTCTTCTTATGCAATTATCGATGATGATAAAGATATGTTATTTTCACAAAGATCACGATTCGTATATATAGATCGGCAATATGGATTGCAACCACACCATATAAATAAAATTATTAATATTTTAAAAAAGAAATCATGACATTTTATCAAATAAAAAATAATATTCAATCATTAACAAATTTTATTAATGATAATGATAATTTAGATTCAGCTATAGAAATTGTGGATGAAATTATTCGGGATCTATCTGATTATCAATATAGACAGCCATCATCCATTGAGGATCAATTAAAAAATGAAGTACTTGATGAATTTCTTGCATCCGTTAATCATTTAACGTATATTGAATTTCATGAAATGATTAATGAAATGTTGAGTAAATATGGAACAAACAATAATAACAACACTGGAACCTAAAAGATTAAAACAATTACAAGCCGAAACTGGTAGGGGTGAACAATTATGTTCAATAGCTTTATTGATGGAAGACAATAAATATCATAAAGCTAAAGAATATATTAACCACTTAGAATCACATTTAGAACCTATGACCGAGATCCACAAAAAATAATATTTGTGGATCTCTTTTTATTTTTGTACCTTTAAGAGAACCAAATGTTAATTAACCCTGAGAATTATGCAAGAAGATTTAATTAAACGGGATGCGGTAGAACAAGACGTACTTAGGAAAGGGCACGAAATTATCACTAAGGGCGAACGAATTGTAATAGTTAACGAATTGTAATAGTTAACGAATTGTAATAGTTAACGAATTGTAATAGTTATAGTTAACGAATTGTAATAGTTGATGAGAAAGCTCAATACGTTACATCTTTTAAAACTCATTGGGTTGCATCATATCATCTAACACATTCAGAAAATAATTTTATCAAACAAACTTTAGAAGGTGGTGGGTTTCAGATGTGGGAATACTTACCAAAAAATTAAACTTAACCCCGAGAATTATGTTTAGAATTTATTTTAATATGAACACGCAAGTTGAAGATGCCGATGCTGTATTTATTGGTAAAACAGAAAATCCGGAAGATGTAATGAATATCATGGAAGCAGATTTTTCAAAAAGATTTGGTGATGATAGCGTTTTGACTGATGATCTTTATTCTGTATATTTTCATGATATGCAATATGATGAACTATATGAAGTTTACCCAACAGACGAAACATGTAAAAGGTGGGAATAGATATGGAAGATAAAATATTAGATCAGAAAATCGAACAACACATAGCCGAAGATATTAATTGGTTAGCTTCTGAGAATAATGAAGTAATAAAAACGGCATATGAAAGTGATATTGCAAGGGGGGATGTTGAACAATTCACATCCGATTCTTTTTTTCACGGTTGGATGGAAGCAAAAAAATACTTCAAATTTTAGGAAAACGGGATTTATTATGAAATACAAAATATATAAAATGATAAAGCCGGAACATTTACAGAAAACGGTTCCGGATGGATATTACATGAAACAATTGGATCGTGTAGTATGAGCCATCTAAACCGGAATATGGCAACCGATATAAAAGAGATGCCGTCTCCGGTTTTAAAATTTCTTAAAATATAATCTCAGGTTCAAACCCATTACTGTGATAGGTAATGGGTTTTTTTTTATTTTAAAATGTACCATGATCACTTATAATTTCACCATTAACAACAACAATTTCTTTATCCATAATATTATTCGTCTAATGTTGTAAAGTCCGGCATTTCTGTTAAATCTAAACCAGCCAGATTAATATTACCATCATACGTTACAGTATTTCCCTGTACGGATAATTTATCTTTATCAATCATTTCATATATATCTAACTCTTCAGCTACTAATATATTTTTTAAGAATGTTGGTTTAAAATCCCATGGCACATTACCGAATTGATCTTCTTCAACAAAAAAGTTCATTAACTCATTGAATGAATTAAATGCTTGTTCATTATTATGATCATTCTCGGCATCAGTTAAAGAATAAACGTTTAGTTTATCATGAAATGTATAAATAACTACTACGTGATATCTATCATCTTTATCCAAATTGGTATTAAATACAAAATATGGTGTAGCGCCACCACTTTTCTTTCTATAATTAGAATACATATTTCTCCCTTCAGTTTCAGAACCAATACAAAAAGAATACCCACTACTTAATTTTATACATTTATCCTTTGAGTATCCTTTAAATACTAATATTCCATCTTTATCATAAAGTAAATCTTCATCTTCATCTTTATTTTTACTCTTTATGGCAGAACCTTTAGTTTTTTTATCTTTTCTGGATATATAACCATCAACAGTACCCTCCAACTCTTTTCATGAATACTTCATAATATCGGGTTCATCCACATTAGATTTAATTTCTTTAAATCGATCCAGATAAGCATTTATCATATCATCTTCGAGTTGCGGATTTTCTTTTTTGAATTTATTGATTAATTGTTTTCGTATTCGTTTCGAATATTCTAACAATAAATATTTTAATAATGGCATAATGTATTGATATAATTGTTGTAGTAGATATTTTTATTTGGTTTGATACTATAAAGGTATACCGGAAAGATTAAAACGGTGCTTTCGGTTTTTTTAAGTTTTTTATCGACATTGGCACCAAAATTGAAATCGGTATTTTCACCAGCCTTTTTTGCTAATGATGGGGATTTCTCTTTAGCTATTATTGTTATTACATCATTTAAATTTTGATATTCGTGTATTTTATTATAATTAATTATATCGAAAGTAATATTTATAAATCCATATATGCTTAAACACTTAATAACATATCTTACCGAGAATAAAAAATTTGATCAGAATCATATCAAATCTATTGTATCTAAATTAGATGTTGATTTAACTCCGGCTGAATATCTAACTTCTGGTGGTACGGCTGATATTTATCAGTATAATGATAAGATTGTCAAATTTATTAGGGAATCCGGAAAACATATTGGTGAAGTAGAACAGTTATATTCATTCATTGAAGGGAAAAAATTTAAGAATGTTATTAATATTCATCATTTCATGAAAGTTCCTATCAAACCAATGTTAAATAATAAGCAATTCATTGTTATTATTATAATGGAAAATCTTAAACCATTGGATGAGGTGTTTACAGAATATAATATCCCTTCTATTAAACAAGAAAAATCTATCAAACGGCATCCGTTTACATGAATAGTTTCTATTGTCGGTGATATTGTATTGGATATGATTGAAAATGGTGATGAAATGTATTTCGAAACAATAAGAGGAAAAGATTTATATGATTATGCAGTAAAAAATAACGTTTCAAAATATGGTGGCGCTAAGAATCAAATAAACCGTATGGGTCTGAATGAATTTAAACAATTCTGAGATGTTTATTCATCCGACTCTCTATTTATTCAAATGTGGAATAATATTGCCAATGGTATTAAAGAGATTGCACCATACACGGAATATTATGATTTACATTATGATAATGTAATGTATGATCCAAAAACAAAACAATTCAAACTAATAGATCTGGATTAATCTAATGAAAAAACATATATTCAAAATTACATTAATTATAGCCATTATGTTATCCATTTTTATTTCAGGATATAATTATTTACGTATGACCAGTCCACCGCCACCGGAAATGATATTGGAAATGCCAGTACAAACAATAAATCCAAATTCAGCTCAGGAATACACCGTTTTTTATAAGGACAGTGAAAATCAATATCCCACACCGGACATGGGAGAAGAAGAATTTACCCCATCTAATACAGCATTAGAAGTTAAGTTCCGAATAGATATGTTTATTAGTTTAATATCATCTCTATCACCACTAATTGCTCCGGCTATTGTATAGAGATATAAACGAAAAGAAAATACAGATAATTAATATTATGAATAAAGACTTAATAGTGAATGGTAATTATATATGTAAAATGAATGAAATAACATCATTGGAGGGATCTCCTATTCGTGTTACTAAAGATTTTGACTGTTCACATAATGAATTAATATCACTCGACGGAGCACCCGAATATGTCGGTGGGGATTTCAATTGTTTCAATAACCCAAATATAACCAAAAAAGAAATAATTGAATATAAAAAATCGGGTGCGGTAAAAGGAATAATAATATCTAATTATGGAAAATTTTAAATAAATAATAATGAGTAGAAAATTAATAGTTAACGGCAATTATATTTGCAACAATAATAATTTAACATCTTTACGGGGTGCACCCAAACATATAGGTGGTGATTTATTTTGTAGTTATAATAAAAACTTATCAAAACAAGAAATAATTAAATATAAAGAAACGGGTACAGTGAAAGGAGATGTAATTAGTGATTACATATATACTGATATAAATTAAATAAACATTATGCCTCTTATAAAATTGTTAACAGAAGGAAACGATTATAACTTATCACCCCAATTTATTAAATTGATGGGTAATAATGGTTATGATATTGAACAATTAGATACTGAAAATTATTTGGGTGAGGGTGCTTCAGCCGTTGCTTATAAAATAAATAACGACTTCGTGGTAAAAGTTGTTATGAAAGATTTAATCAGGGATATTAAACCATGGAAAAGGATAATGAAAAAGGATTTTAAACATATAGCTAAAGTTTTCGATATTATAGAATATCAAAATTATTACTTTATTATTCAAGAATTTCTACCATTTTCCACCGACGTTCAATATATTATTCAAGACGAACATAAATTACATCAAGTAAAACAAAATTGGGGGTCGGATTATTTTTATTCTTTTAATCAATTATGGAAAACAACTGATCAAACAAAACATAAAACTATTGACTATTATTTAGACAAAACTATTAAATTGGGCGTATTGGATGAAGATTCCTGTGATGATATGAAAAAAATGTTACGTGCATTATGAAATGGATTTGAAGAATTAAATAAATATTTAGTTCCTTCTGGATTTAATGATATACATACAGAAAATGTTAGACAAACAAAAAATGGAACAATTAAAATATTAGACTTTTAAATATATGCCTTTATTAAAATTATTATACGAAAACATTAATGATAAACTTCAGAAGTATATTGATTTGGTTAAATCAAATAAAAACTTTAAGAGGTGATTCAAAGATTCTAAAGTTGTGGTTGATGATGGAGATCCGTTAATTGTATTTCATGCAACCACTGGTGATTTTGATGAATTTGATAAAGGTGATATCGGTTATCATTTCGGTACATCAAAAGCGGCTGTAGATAGAATAACACGATCCCGCATTATTGTGGATACCAATAAATTTGTACAATACGTAAAAAATCAAATAGTACCGACAAAAGAAGAATTTGAACAACAAGATTTTATTTCTTTTTTGGATAATCTACAAGATGAATTGGATTTATCTGTTTATGAAAGAAATGATATTGGTGCCGAACTTTTTGGTGTAGTTAAATATATGTGAGAGATTGATGATATTGAAAATATGACCGATGCTGAATTCTTTACATACTTACCAATAGCTTTCGCACAACAAACATCTTATGAAGTCAGGCAAATATTAAACATTAATGTAATAGAAGAAGGTTCAAGAACGGGTGCTTACTTTTTATCTATTAAAAATCCATTAATAGATGTGGATGATGTCGGATCATGGGATGATCCTTTAAATGTACAAGACGCTATTGAAGCATATATCGAAGAACAATTTCCAAATATTGATATTGACGAATTTAACGATTTTCAAACATTTAAAGAATTAAAAGAGTTTTTAATAAAAAATGGTATAGATGGTATTCAATATACAAATTTTCATGAGGATTCCGGTTCTGAATCATGGATAGCTTTTAAACCGGAACAAATAAAATCTATATGAAATGGGGGTGAGTTTAACCCATCAAGTAAAAAATTTAACGAAAGTATAAAATAATAAACGAAAGTATAAAATAATATGGGATTAAGTAATTTTTTAATAGAAGGTATATTAAACAAGAACGACTTTTTAGATAAATATGGTGGTCTTGGTGGATTACGTGCCGATGCTGAAGAGTATGAATTATTTTATAAACAATTTCTGGATGAGTTTGATCGTACCATTGTAAGTAAATTATCAGAAGAAGAATTAAATAACTTTGTACAATTAGTTGAAGATGCACATAGAACTGAAAAAGATCCATTGAAAAAATTTTTTTATACGAAAAATGTACGAAATGTGTTTAATAAATTTATTGAGGATTGTAAAAATATCGAAACAATGCATAGTAGATGAAATCTATTCATTGATTTTTTTATCGACTATAAAGCAGAACAAATAGATGATTATATTGTAAATGGTGCATACTACCCACGAAAAAATATAATAGTTATGAAAATAGATTTACCACGAGTATTATATATTTTTATTAAACATGACCCTTATAGTGATAAATATTTAAATCAATGATTAGAAATGATAGAACATGAATTGGTACATGCTGTTCAATTAATTAAAAACGGTGATGATGTAATGTTGGGTGCCCATTTTAAAAAGAAACCCAATAAAAAAGAGTCAACCAATTTAAGATATATGGGAACCCCAATCGAAATTCCGGCACAGGCAAAAAGTATTGCCGCTATGTATTATTTAGATAATAATAAAAATGCTGATAAAGCTATTGAAGCTTTAAAAAAATTGAAAGAACCATCAACCATGGGTTCTGCACAAAGAGAAAGATGGGAATATGTATCTAAACAATTAAATAATACAAAAAATAAAAAGGTAAGAACATTATTAAAATATGCTTTCTTATATTTAAATATAGAAAAGATTGAACAAGAAGGATTAAAATAATATGCCATTAATTCAATTACTATCAGAAGTGTATCCGGAAGATCATAAGTCTAAACAATTAGAAGGTGATCCGGTACGTGATGTATATTTTTTAACATCATATTCACACGCTTCCTATGCTATTGTTTATAATTATCCACAAATATTCTGATCTGATTTTATTGATGAAGATTCGGAACTGGCTGAACAAATAGGAGAATTATTGGGTGGTGAACCGGAGTATTCAGATTTATATGAAAATTATGATAAGATTGGTGAAGATGTAATAAAGAAAATTATAGATTTCGTAGAAGTAAATATTAATGATTATCAAACAGATCTACCACACGATTTTACTTCATCTGCTTTGGTATTTAGAGAGATATTAAAGGATGAATGGTTAGTACATTTATCTGATTATGCTTATGATATTATGAAAGAAGGTTTTACCAAAGGAGTAATGGATGCTGACCAATTAGCTCTAACTACATATATGGATGATAATATAAAAGAATTTGGTGGTTTTAATTTTGCATATCGTCAAAATGATGTTTCTCGACACGGGCGGAATAGGCATGAACAGAAATACGGCAAAGAAGTTGTACTATTTCAAGTACCCAAAGCTATTTTATGTGATCATTACGGTGATCAAGAGCCACAAGTAATATTTTGAGGATCCAATGCTTATAATATTACTTATTTTTATATAGATTATGATGAGTATTTAGTACAGGGAATACAATGGAAAGATAATAAAGAAAAAATAATATATGAAGAAATGATGGATGAACATGTTGAATTATTAGATATAATTAGTGAAATAGATACCTCAGAATTAGAAAAATAATTTAAAAAAATAAAGAAATATTTCTTACATTATAACAAATTAAACATAACATTAAACCATTTTAATACTATGCCACTTATAACATTATTATTAAAAGAATATAAAGACAATAAAAATTCATTACCTATTCCGGTAGAATGAATCGTAGAAGAATTAGCTCCAAATTTCGACGTAGAGGAATGGAAATCTCAATCATCATACCAAGAGTCGGATGATGATGTTAAACGTCGTGGTGAGTCACATATACTTACTGTGAGTGAATTGAAAGAAGCTGGTGATAGAGTGTATGGTAAAGACTGAATGAGTGAATTGGAATTGGGTAAGAAATATGAAATGGAAAATAATAACCATTGTATGAAGGATGCTGTTAATGTTGCCTTAGAAAATATGAAATCAAATAATATGTACTATTCAAAAGCTATGCAGATGATTGATAAGCCGGAAGAAGTTGACATTTCAACTACAGGTAGTAGATTTTAATAATATGAGCATGACCAAACTATTATCGGAAGCTGTAGATAAAGATGTTCTTTATCATTTCACTTTATCTACCAATTTTCTTAAAATATCAAAGGATAATAAATTAAAAAAGAAACAGGGCATCGTATCATTAACCAGAAAATTTAACTTTTCTAATGAGTGGGAGCATTTTGGCGATGTTCGTATTGCACTGGATAAGCGGTTATTATCTAATAATTATAAAATCAAACCATTCAATTGGGTAGCTTATCGAACCAAAGATTCTTATTATGGTTATGAAGATGAAGAAATGGTGAACAGGGATATTCGAAATTCAAATAAATATATTGTTCAAATAGATATTAATCAAACATTTCATAAAGGTTATATATCAAACATTAAATTTGAAACTATTATTTCTCAATTAAAAAATAGATATTCAATACCTATTAATGTAGTATCTAAATGGGAACCTATTAGATAAATAAAAACCCATTACCTATCACAGTAATGGGTTTACCCTAATTAATGTTATGGTGACATATAACATTAAAATTATATTAATTTATAAATGAAAATAAGTTCTCCTTTTAGTATTTAACCAGTCCTTAACTTCTTTATTCATAACAACTTCTTTTTTATACGGTTCCGGCATTGGCATCCATGCAATAACCAAACTATCCGGCATCCATTAGTTTCTATTTTAAACCATTTAACTTTATTCATTATTTAACCACTTCATTGCAGTGTTAATATAAAATACTACTGGTACCAATAACCAATACCACCCAAATAGAATGATACCAATAGAATGATACCAATAATTGTTACTGACCAAACAGTAGCTTCCATTTTGACCAATTTCTTATGTTTAGCAGGTAATACTACCCACGTCGACTTCAACGTTCTTTTTATTCTGTTAAACATATTTTATCCCTCGTTATAATGCA
>Ga0306906_1000547_pt1 | contig 13983 bp, 4 predicted proteins | sample AntRauTorcE11897_FD_190405 | JGI IMG/M metagenome (GOLD analysis project Ga0306906, IMG submission 190405) | Saline lake microbial communities from Rauer Islands, Antarctica - Metagenome Torckler E11 #897 (v2) (version 2) | ecosystem: Environmental > Aquatic > Non-marine Saline and Alkaline >...
GCCCAGTTTAAAGCAAATACTAGATATGATAGGGTTAATCCAAACCTTATGTCTCCAGACCAAATGATTCAAGAAAATGAGCGAAGGGCAGCAGCTTCTATAAAATTAGCTCAACAGCTACCAGATGCACAAAGAGCCTCTGTTATAGCACAGATAACAGCACAAACACAACTAGCTAATCAAAAGGTTATATCTGGAGTAGATACACAAAATAATCAGATATTAAATAATGCTGAGTCTCAAAATGTACAGATCCAAGCTAACGAGCAAAATGCCAATAATAAAAATGCTTTAAGTTTCGAGGCAAGACAGCAAACTGCCGAGTCCTTAACTGAGGAGAATGTGAGAACATTTCTAGATTTTAACAGAAAAGTAGGTGTACAAAACTTTAATGACGAAAGACGACAGAACACAATAAACAAAGCTTTTGAAAATTTTGACTTAGATGCTGAAGGAAACTTAGTTACTAAAGACGGGTACCGTATTGATGATTTTGCATACAATAATTCAAAAAACACAGGTCTAGCACCAGCCTCTTCAAAAAAAAAAGTGAAGCCGAAAACGGAGGGCTAATAAACATGTCAAAGGGCAGTTTAAATTACCCTAAACAAAGTCTTAAGGAAGGTGGACCTAAAGACCCACCCAAAGGTAGAAATAAGAAAAACCCTTCAACTTTAGAGTTGTATGATTACAATAGTTTCTTAAATGGAGAAGAAAGTAACCCAGTAAATTCAAAATTAAATAAAGCACCTAGTAAAAAGAACCCCACAGCTTTTGATTTATATAACTCTAAAATTGAAGGTAAAAAAAATGTAGATGATAACTCTTCAGAAGAAAAAGAATCTGTAAAAGAGGAATTAAGAACTTCTGGACCATTCCGCCAATTCGATGTAGATAATTTAGAAGCTAGTAGTGAAGAGAATAAGATAGAACCTATAGAAAAAACTTCTGAAATATACTCTAGAGATAATAAAGAACTAATAACCCTTAAGAAAGGCGAAAAAGAAATAGAGGCAGGTTCAAAAGGCAGTTATGTAGAAGGTTATCAAAAAGTACTTAAAGACAAAGGTTTTTATAAAGATGAGATAGACGGTAAATTTGGTAAAAATACTAAGCAAGCTGTCCTAGACTATCAAAAAGAAAAAGGTCTTAAAGCTAATGGCATTATATCAGGAAATACTCTAGTCGAAATGTTGTCGGAAAAAAATGTAGAAGCATCTCCTGAAATGAAAGGAAGTGTAGAATATTTTACCAAAACTATGTCCGATATAGGATACACTGAGAAAGGGGAGGAGATAACAAGTGAAAAATTTGAAAGTATAAAAAGAGAGATAGCCAAGGATACCCAAAATACCTTCACACCTGCACTTTACAAAACAGCAGCTTTTGTTGGTGGAAGAGATACTGGAAATCTAACAGAAGAAAACTTTAGTGATAAAGAATTAGAGCTAATGCGGAAAATGGCTGTAAGGGGCAATAAGTTAAACAGTAGTTTTTCATACGATGAAACGAGAGAGGGTACAAGTTTGCAAGGTAAGGTACTAAGTCAGTATGGAGATAACATGGGAGAAGTTGCAAAAAATAAAGAGTCGTCTACTATATCTTTAGTGTTAGGATCAGCAGGTATAATACAGGGGCCAGACGGAAATGCTTATGTATACGATACATTTGATTTCAATGATGTAGGTGTTTATGGAGAAGAGGATAGTAGAACACCTGATGAAGTATTTAAAGAGAGGATGGCTGGTGCAAAAAGAAGAGGAGAAACAGAAGGAGCAAAAGCAACTGCGTATGCTATAGCAAGAGCCACAGGAAGTAAACAACAAAGAAAAGCACAAATAGAAGCCTCTGAAAAAGGAGAAGTATGGAAACCATCTGTCTCTTTAATTAACCTAGGAAAAACAGAAGACTTACTTGAGAAATACGGAAAGCAAGGCGAAGAAGCAACCATACTACCAGAAGAAAAAGAACAAGAGAAAGTTAAAAAAGAGGTACAAAAAGAGAAAAAAGAAGTAGAGAAAAAGAAAACAGAAAGCACTCCAAAAAACGTAAAGAAAGGAGCAAAAGGCAGTTATGTGGAAGACTACCAAAAAATACTCAAAAATAATGGGTACTACAAAGACAACTTGGATGGAATATTTGGAAAAAATACAAAGCAAGCCGTTTTAGACTTTCAAAAAGAAAGAGGTATAAAGCAGGACGGAATTATAGGTAAGGACACTATAAGAGAGTTAATGGAATAGTAAGTATATTGAGCTTAAAGGGTAAAACTTTTAAGCTCTTTTATCTTTAGCTTTAAAATGACTATATACAAAGATAATAATAACAGCAAAAAAGGAAAAGCAACCACAAATATCCATATATTAGCTTCATTGTAAGATACACCTGTTAATCTGCCTATCTCTATTAGTATATAGACACATACACCAAAAGTAAGGTCAATTGCACTAAGGTTGTTTGGAACAAGATGTTTAGGTACGGAATCAGGAAGTGAAGGATGAACATCATAAAACATAGGATTCCATACGAAAAATATGACTACAAGGATAATAAGTAAATAGAGTAAACTTTTTAAAAATTTCATTTTGTTTATTTTCTACAAAAGTAAGCGATAAAAGTAGAAGAAAAATAACTTTTATGAAGTATTTAACAATTTTGAAGGATCAAAGATAAAGTAGTATATTTGTAGGGTCTTTACAACACACACAATTAAAGAAGGAAATATAAAATAAGATATGGCAAATGCATACGGTATAGTTCACCAGTACGGAGAACCACAATCAACATTTGATTCAGAATTAGCTATAAGTGTTCTACAGCAAAAGCAAGGACAGTTTGATGCCAATCAACAAAAGATAGATCAAACGTTATCTCAAATGGGTTTGCAAGCATCTATGATTAAAAACGATGATGCGAGACAGTACTTAAATGACAGAGTAAACAAAGTTATACAAGAAACTCAAAGTCTAAGAACCTCAGACATAGGAAGTAGAGACAGCACAAGAAAAATAATCTCTACAATAAGTTCAGCTTTAGACGATAAGGCTATAAAGCACATAGGGTACGGACAACAGATTGACAACTTCAAAAGTTCAGTTCAATCTATTATGGACGAAAGTCCTGAAAAATATAGTAACATAAACTACCAAGATGCAGTAAACAGTGCAGGATTAGAAGAATACCTTAATGGGGATGCAGATTCTGATTTAAGTGGTTTATCTTATACACCTTATGTAGATTTAAATACAGAACTTGTTTCTAGAGTGAAAGCGGCCAAAGAAATTATGGGGTCTCAGAGTATAGAGGTGGAAGACCCAGAGAACCCTGGACAAATGATTACTACAACCTACGACAATCTAACTGTTGGCCAATGGATGCAGGTAATGCCACAAATGATAACCCCTCAGATGGATAAGCAATTTGAAATTGAGGGAAGAGCAATGTTCCAATGGGATAAAGCAAATCTTATAAAATTCAAGAGTGAAGCAATTAATGCTGAAAAAGATGTATTACAAAAGAAGGTAGACAGATTTGAAAACATATTAAAAACAGATGAACTAGATGAAACAGTAGCTTCACAGTACAGAAAAGATGTAGCGACTTTAAACAAGAGTATAGCTGAACTGAGCCAGGAAGAAATGAATCAAGATTATGATATGACCTCTATAGGTAAAAAACTAAGGAGAAGTCAAATCATGCAATCTGTAGCAAGCATAGCTGGGTCTGATCCTTCTCAAGAAATGTCTTTTGATAAAAATTTAGCGGAGCGAAATTCTGCTAGAACAATGGATCAGCTTTCATCTGGCATATCAGGCACAACTTTTTCAGACACAACTACTGGGGATCTTGAAGAAATAAAAGACGTAGATTTCAGAAACCTAGCAAGGGAAAAAGAACAGAATTACACTTCTAGCTTAAATTCAGGAATAGCAACTTTTTCAGAAGGACTAAGAAAAGAAACCGAAGCTCTAACCCAAAGTTATCTAGACGATGGACTCTCACAAACAGAAGCAAGTTTTAAAGCTTTCGAGCAAAAAGCTAAACAAGCAAATAGTGCAGAATCTCTTAATGCTCTAGACCAAACTAGAAGAGCTAGGAGCCAATATAGAATGCAGAATGAAGTTGACAAAAAAAGTTATGAACAAGCAGGACAAGAGCAATGGAGTGATAATATAACTAAAATATTTAAGTCACTGACTGAAAAGGGTATGTTCGACCAAACCATGATTACCACTGCGGATGGAAGAACAATACATTCAAAAGACTATTTAGAAGAGAAGGGTATAACTACAGAAGAGGGTCTTTTAGCATTTGTAAAATCAGAAGAAGGTGCTGATCTTAAAGGGCAGGTTTTAGCAGATGTAGCCTTATCAGAAAAAAATACAACTCTAGACTTAAGCGTATCAAACATAGGATCTGCTTTGAGTGGACAATTTGCTTCTAGATTTAGTAAAGAAGACTTACACAATATAAAGGCTTTAATGTCCAATTTTGGAGAGGATATGGACATAACAGATTTGTTGACTATATCTACACCTAAGTCTGTAATTACACCAGAAGACAATGAAAACGAAAGTAATTTTGAAGAGATAGATGAAGGGTACTTGTTAGATCATTTGGGAGATGCAGTTGAAAAGTATAGAATAGAATTAAATCCAGAAGCAAAAGGTACAAAAACTTATAAGGCACTACAAAAAAGACTAAAGGTAAATAATTATGGAAACGATGTAAATCAAGTATCAGAGGGGTTAAACACTTTCACAGATCAGTCTTTTTATGACGACTCTGACATAAAGAGCATTTTTTCTAGAAGTAATATTATTTCAAAAGTAGATACGCTTAGGCGGGAGAACCAAGTACAAATAAATATGCCTAAAAAGATGACCCTTGATGCTCCCTTAAAACCTAGTGAGCCTACTGAAGAGTGGATAGGAATGAAAAGACTCATAGGATCTAAAGATAGTGAAGGGCTGATAGAGTTAGATGAAAAAAGACCTGTTGAAATATATGTTGATCCAAAAGACCCCAACAGTTACATAATAAGCCAGTTAAACATAGAGAGAAAGGCTAATTACGATAAGAAAAAAGTAGAATCTTTAAGTGCTTATGATGAAGTTAGAGTAGATGCTACACAGTTCAGACAAGCTATGCCCAGATTAGCAGGTATGATAGACAAACAACAAGTTGCTGGCGAATTAAATTTTAATGCTAACTTTGAAGATACACAATCTTCTCTATCTTATCCAAAGGGTAAAGACAGAGAGAGTGTAGTATCTTACACACAATTCTTTGACTTTAATCCAGACCTTGCAGATTTAGCAACGGAAGATGGAGCAGCAGAAATTCTAAGACAGTCTTTACCAGAAGAGCAAGCAGAAATGTATATGGAAGTCTTTGAAAAAGTTTTTAAAAACTCAAATAAATTTTCTGTGAATTACAAGAAAAAAGAAGGTCAACAGTACGCTAAGATATTTATGAAAAATAAAAAAAGTCAAGGAGGGGAAGAACAAATAGGAAGTCTTGATTTATCAGGAATGAGTCAAGAACAAGTAGGTAAAACTTTCAATGTTGCTCCACAAGTATTTTTATCACAGTATCTTCAGATAATGGCTTCGGATATAAAAAGAAATGAAGGATATCCTACAAAAAGATTGAGAGATTTCATGACTACATTAAACCAATTATAAATGATAGAGGATAACAAGCAACCTAATTACCTACAAGAGGGTTTAGAGGGAATGGTCTCAAAAGAGAACATATCTCCTAGTTTAAGACCTATGGTAACAGATATGTATGAAAAGGGAAAAAATAAATCTTTTACCTCTCAAGATTACATAAATGAAGTACAGGGAGACCAGGCAATTTTAGGATCTTATTTTGGAAAAGAGGATAAGGTATCTATGACTAGAGCTGTTGACCTAGATGAAGCCTATGTAAATGTGGGGGGAGATTACTTACCTAAATTTAAAGACTATAGGTTTGGCACCGACAATATGGAAAGGTTCGCCAGACAACAATCTACAGGTGAGAAGTGGAAGAATGGTCTTACAAAGGCAGGAGCACAGTTTGGTTCAACTGTTTTGGGCTCAGTAGTAGGCTCAGTTACAGGAGCATACAATTTTATAAATAGTGGCTTCGAGATGGAGGCAATTTACACTGACGATTTCAATAAAAGCCTTGACGAGTTTAATGAAAGATTGCAATACACCCTACCTAATGCTTATTCTAAAGAAGAGCAGAATTATAATTTCGGACAGTCTTTAGGTACTGCTAACTTTTGGGCAAATGATTTACCAAATGGAATAGCCTTTACTTTAGGTGCAATAGTATCAGAAGGTATTTGGGCAGCAGCTACAGGAGGAGCATCTTTAGCAACAACTGCTGCAAGATGGTCTTTAAGAGCAGGAAAATTGGGCAGAATAGCTAAAGGGGTTAATGGGTCTCAAAAAATGATTGGCAAACTCGTCAGGTCTAGTGCAAAAGCTGATAATGCTATTAAAAAAGCAAAACGAGCTTCTAATTTAGCCACAGGTTTAAATACTGCAAGGTTTATGTATACTTCAGCAGGTTATGAGGCAGGAGTCGAGGCAAGACAGATGATGAAGGAGTCCAAGGAAAACTTTGAACGATATCATCAAGAGACTTATGGTAGAAGCCCTAATTCAGAAGAACGAAAAGAATTTGAAGATAGCTTAACTAATGCGGCAAATGCAATGTGGGCTGGTAATATGGCTGTGGTTGGAGGTTCCAACTTAGCAATTTTTGGAAGAATGTTTAAAGTTGGTAAACCTATGCTAAAGTCGGGTAACAGTTTAAAATCCTCTTTTAACAGAAAAGCATTTGGTATAGGGCAAAAAACTTCAAAAGAAGGTGGTAGACTAGCAAAAGAAGCACTTACACCCAACAAATTACAAAAGGTAGCTGGGTACACAAGCTCTTTTGGTAAAAGTGCATTTATAGAAGGAATATGGGAAGAAGGTAATCAATCTGTAATGGGGAATCTTGCAGATGATTGGTTAAGCAGTGGCTATGAAGAGGAAACGGCTAAAGAAACTTACAGCTTTATAGAAGGATTATATGATTCTTACGCAGAGACTTTCGGATCAAAAGAGGGTTGGAAAGAAATGGGTATAGGAATGATGGTAGGTACCATAGGAGGAGGAATCTCTGGACAGTTTGGTAGCTATGGTAGGTCACTTAAAAACGAAAAAACTTATGCGAGTGCAATAAACTCATCTAGATTTGGGGCTCAAATAACGGCTGATAAGATGATGTCTTACGCAAGGATAATAAAAGCAAATAAAGACGAATTAGCAGCACAGGATAGAGGCGATAGAACCTCTGAAGAGTTGGCCAGAAAGAGGGGCATACTATCTTTTTTGTCTATGACGGAAAAGTACGACAGGTCAGATGAATCCTTTGAAGATTTCAAAACATCTATAGAACTTGTAGACAGTAAAAAAGTAGCAGAAGAAAACGGTATATCAGAACAAGAAGTAGAAGATTATAAAGCTGCTGTATTAGATGAATACAAGAACTTACAAGAGACTTATGCTGATAACAAAGACTTTGCTAATATTATTGTTGGGGAATCCCCTTCTGTAGACTCGAAAGTAGACAAGTCAATGGTGGCTGAAGCTATTGCCTACAACATGACTATGGGGAAAGAGTCCTCAGACCATGCTGATATATTCTTAGAGGAGTTTGTTAAAGAAGTAAGCTCAGTACTCTCTCCAAGCCAAGCTTTAGATTTTAAAGATGGTGCCAAATTAAAGAACGGTTTAGAAAAAGCGTCTAAAGAGAAAAGGAAAAGGTATAATGATGCTCAAAAAGCATTCAATAAGATAAATAGACAACGAAACGACTTAACTAAAAAAATACAAAGTGTACAAAGAAAGCTGTCTAGACTAGGTGCAGAGCAGACCGACCAAAAAAAGAAAGATGCAGACTCACTTTTAAGCTTAACAGAACAACTAAATCAGTTAGAAACAGTTGAATTACCTAGAGCAAGAGCTGAATGGGAAACTTCTTCTAATATTATATTAGCAAATAACCCTTTTTCTTTCTCTGAGGATGAAAGTTATGGTTTTTCAACTACTTCTGCTGAAAGACTATCTGAGTTATCTCAAATAGATGAGCAAGGGAACCTAACAGGAGGTATTTTAAAGAACATTGATGATAGTCTACAACAACTTAGTGAAGATAATCCAGTAGCTTACCAGAGAGCACAGAAAATGCTTACAGAGTATAAGAGGTCTATATACGCTTTTAAAAAATACAGTGAGACTATACAAGGAGTAGCGAATGAAAATTTTAAACCTACAAACCTTGTAACTAAGTTAGAAAAAGCTATAGCGAAGTTAAGAGGTACAACTGAAAATGAGTTTACAAGAGACTTCTATGCTAGTGTAGGACAAAGTATTATAGAAGGAACAGAGTTACAGGCAATAGAGGATGTAAGAGACGGACAAGATCAAACACAAACTTCTAGTGATGTAAATGAAACAGGGGATGTCCCAGGAACTACTTCTCCTGATATGACTAAAGCTGAATATGATAAATACCAAAAAGACGGAATTGTAAGTCAGGGTAGGTTGGAAAAAATAGCAGAGAAAATAAAAGCTAGATCAGAAAGTATTGATAATCAGATAGAGCTAAATGAGTTTGAGAATGGTATTTTTGAAAACGAGACAGGAAAGGTAAATGCAATATTAGAGAAAATAAGAGAAGACAGTGAGATATCCAGGCTAGAAGGTATTATAAAAAAATCTCTAGAAAAGAACTCTGCTATAGCTGATTATGTGGGGGAGGACTTAGCAACAGCAACAGATAAAAGACCGTCTGAAAAAGAAATTGCAGAATTTAGAGAACTACACTCTAAAATTAAAAACAGTGTATTTAAAAGTACTTCTATAGTAGCCAATGCAGACCCTACTACTTTAAAAGAAAATCAAGGGGACAACTTAAACCTATCTCTTGAAGAAATAAAGCGGTACCAAGAAATAAATGCTAAATTAGCATCTTGGCAAATACAAGAAGGTACAATGGCAGGTTCAGATACTACCTTGGCCGACCTAATTATAAGACTACAGCAACTAAAGACTAATGTAAGTACTAGTAATACTGCTGATGAGCAAACCAATAGGGATTTTATAAACATAGTAAAAGCGTCTGATAGAAATTCAAGTACTTCAAGAGAGGCTAAAGAAATGGTACAGACACCTACTGATGGTGCGTATCTAAAAATAGAAAAAAACGGGCAAAGAATTTTAAGCCATGTAACCGCAGAAGGATTTATAAACAAGTATTTACCTAAGTTCCCAGAAAACATTTTTGTCAAACTACCTAACAAAAAAACCAAACAAAGAGTAGAGGATATAGAACAGCTAACATCAGTTCAAAAACAGAAAGGGGTTATTATATACCTAGAAGACTCTGAGATAGGTAATGTGAATATAACAGTAGGAAATCACGCAAGACTTATTTTCTCAAAAGAACAGTGGAGTGAAATAGAAGATAAAATATCTTTAAAGTTCCTCTATGCACAAGAAAGTGACCCCCAGGCTAATTCATACTTAATGGGTTATGAGAAACTTTCTGATGGTACAATACAACAAGCTAAGTCAGACTTTACTTATGACACTTCCGATGCTAACAGAAGACCTATTGCTCTAGAAGATGAAATGTATGATGTTAATACAGTAGAAGTATTTATAGACCCTAAAAATGAGTACAATAGGGGTCTAATGGAAAAGCTAGACCAAGCCAAAAGGTCTAAAGTAGAGTCCGCTATAAAAGAAGCTAGAGAAGAACTTATCTCAGGTATGTCAATATATTACATGAGAGCTGGTAAAATAATAGGAGAAGCAAGGGCAGGAACTGAAAATTTACCTAAGACAAAGACCTCGGAAGCATTTTTAGATCTAAGAAAAAAGGCAGCCAAAGCATTGGAGGATACAACAGAGTCTAACTTGGTCAACATGCAAACGAGTATACCAATAGCTTTTACATATTATGGCTCTCCTATTTTTACTTTAAGTGAAACCGAAGAAGGTAAAGTAGAAGCCAAACCCAGAGCAATATCTACAAAAGACTCTAAAGTAATAGTAGGTGCAGGGTATGTTAAAGATGGTAAACTTTTTACAGGAAAGGATTTAGATAATACTGAGACTTTAATGCAGTACCTCCCTAAAAACAGCCTCAAGACTCCTATAGTAGTATTCAAGTATAAAGGCATGAATATAGCATTTCCAGTGTCTCTTGTCAAAAGGGATGCTATGCTGGTAGAACCTTTCAATCAAATTATAGCAGACAGTTTATTAACAGAGGGACAGAGAGTAAATAAAGTCAATGACTTTTTCATACTAAATGGGATAAACCCTTCTGATTACAACCTAAAAGAAGAGGATTTAGTAGATGTAAATACAATAGAAGGGATACAAGAAAGGTTAGCTGGGGTAAAAATATTTTCAGATGTAGAGACTTGGACCCAAGACAATTTCAATTTGAGTAGACTTCGAGTTGAGGCAATGACAGCTATTGACATTTCAGGAAAGCCCTTCAATTCTCCAAAACTAAAATTAGACTTAGCCAATAAAGAAAACAGTAGAAGTCTAGAAGATGAGTACTCAGAGTATGCTGTTCTATCTCAAATAGCAGAAGAAGAGGCAGCTTTAGAAGAAGAGTTTATTAAAGACTTGGAGAACGCAGCAAACGTTGAAGATCAAGAAAGATTTCAAAATGAAGAGGATGATATTAGAGAAGCTTTAAAGCAAAATGGAGGATCGGATACACTTTTTAAAATACATGAAGCAACTTCTGGTAATGTAAGACCTAAAGACTTTGATGCTGCTATAGATAAAAATACAAGGGAAGGAATGAAGCAAGCTTCTAATATGTTTGTGAATAAAAACGCAACTATACCTTTAGATATACAACTACAACAGCTATCAGGAGTTTTAGGATATGAAGTTACTTTAAATGATTATGCAGAGTACGTTTCAAGTAGAAGCCTTAACCCAGAATTATACACTAAGAACTATATAGCACAGTATGTACTTGATGGCTATACTAAGTTAAGTCCTAGTGAAATATTATCTGAAACAAGAAGTATATTAAAGTCCCCTAATCCAATAGAAAATGTAAACAAACTTAAATCTAGGGGAGTAACAGAGTATCAAATTGATATTATTAAAAAGTATGCTGAGAGTGTATCAAAAGTAAAGCAAGAACAACAAGAAATGATACTTGGAAGCGATATCTTAAAAGATTTAAGAAAAGAGTTCAACAAGGGGTGCAATAGTTAAATAATTAATCGTATCTTTGTAAACCAGACAAAAAACAAAAATGAGTATAAACTGTAGCATAGTAAGAAATCCACTCAACAACAATGTTGAAAGGGTTGAAGCACCCAATGGTGAAGAGAGTATTCTATATAAATCGGCGTTAAAGAAATTTAATGATGCAAAAACAGCGTTAAATGTTTGGGCAGTATCTAGCTTAACTTCTTTTAAAGAACAAGTTAGAAAACCCAGCTTCTTAAAAGAAGAGGATACAGAAAGTGTAAAAAAACAAACACTTGCGGAGTTCAGAGACGAAAACTACGACAGGATTTATGAAATCACAGATGGGAGCAAAAAGAAAATTAACCTAGCCATAGAAAATGAAGCCATAAATAAAGGTATACAGGTGCAACCCACTCTTCTTTCTAACTCTATAGACGGTTACAACACTAAAATGGTAGACATAACCGAACTAGAAAAATTTGTAGGAGAGGACAGACTAGGCAAAGATAAGATGAAAAGTTCTAGGGGTATAATAGACAATCTTAAAAAGAGCATAAGTCTAGAGGGGTTAAAAGAACCTTTAATAATGTTTCATAACGATTTAGAAGCAAGTATAGTAGAAGGAAATCACAGATATGTTGCGCTAAAAGAATTAGGTTTCAAATTTGTACCAGTCTCTCTTAATAAAAATACAATACCTGCAAATGTCAGGACTGAATTTTTAGATGTATACCCTACAAGCTTAACTCCCACAGCAACTGAGTTAGGCTTTAGAGCATTTGACTTAAGTAAATTTGAAAGGTTTGAAAAGGAGCAAAAAAAGACAGAAATAAAGTATACAAGACAAGGTAATTTAGTGGTACTAGAAGAGATAAAAACAATTCCTGACTTTAGAGGAAGAGGTTTAGCAAGAAAAGCACTACAAGACTTTCTAGTTTCAACAGATGAAGTTGGAGCCACAGTAAAGTTGATAGTCTCTCCAAGAGATAACAGCACAGATGAAACCAAATTACAAGAGTTTTATATGTCTGAGGGTTTCAATTTTGATACCGAAAACGGAATACCGAGTTCTTTTGAAATGGTTAGGTACCCAGATGTTCAGAGAAAAAGATTCGATAAAAACGGGGAACCACTGTTAAAAACAGTTCTTGATTTTATAGAAAGTAACAAAGAAGCAGAACCTTTATCCCAGAAAGATATATTCGACATAGAGGATATGATAGTATCAGAAGGTTTAACCGATTCTTCTGACATACTTAAAGAACTAGACTTAATATTTAAAAACGGAGATCTAAACATAATTTACCTGCAAAATTCTAAAATGTTTTCAGGCTCAGAAGTTTCCAACATAGTAGAGAATAAAGAGTACCAGAAAGAGCTAATGGGACTAAGAGATAAACTAAGGAACTTAGATAGTCCTATAGTAGTTTCTTACTTTATCGAAAAGCCCTTTATAATTATGACAGGGGAAGTAAATAAGTTTGGAAAAAATGCGATAGTAAATCCTTTGGAAGTACAAGAGGACTTAAATCAGTTTTTAGGGGGTGTCAAAGATATCGAGAGTTTTACAGACGCAGTAAATAACCTAGACTACGCAGAAATAATTGAACAGTACAATACAAGCGAAGATTTTAAATCAAAACTTTTCTCCCAATTTTCTGGGCTTTCTAAAATGCAAATTTTAAATAGGGATATCTCTAATGTAGAGGCACCAAACAGATTGACAGCAGTTACAGAGACTTTAAACCTAGATGGCTCAAACTTTACAGAAGATGTAAAACTATTAAACCAAGCAGAAGATTTTTGGGATGACAGCCGTTTAGAAATTATAGACGGACTATCAGAAATAGAAGAAAAAGGAATAGAAGCATCATTAGACTTAGAAGGGCTTGCAGAATCTTACGATAGTAAAGACTCCGAAGAAATCCTAACCTTCTTAAACTCACTATCTACTCTAGAGCAGAATGTAACACAAGAGAACTTCGATATGTTCTTAGAAGAGTACAAACAGTTCTTTAATATTGAAACTGCACCAATGTTCAATTTTGAAAAAATGGCAGTGGCCCACAAAGGCAAGACGCTTATAAAAATAGAGGACAGTAGCTTAAACGAGTATGATATGTTCAACGAGCAATCTATGGTCAAGGTAGCTCCAGGCATTTATCAAAAAGTTCAAAAAGTATCTTTTGAGGATATGTTAGAGGTAACTTATGCAGAAGCCTCTAGCAGAGATAACAGAATATTGCCTAATCAAGCCTATTTTATAAACTCAAATTCGGCGAATAATGCTTATTTAAGAGACGAAGCTAACAAGCAGACAGTTATTGATAATATTAGACTATTTGTAGAGGACAATGTAGGGAGTATGGACTTGGGTAAAGAGCAGTACGACTTTGATGTCGCTTACAATCTTTATCTGTATAAACAAGTATTTGAAAACCCAATAACTGTAAAAGTAGAGGGACTTACACAAGAAGAGCAAAAGTCTGTAGAGGACTTCAAAGGAGATTCTAACTTCTTAACTGATGGATTCATATCTGAATTTCAAAAGAAAAAGTTAAAAGAAAAAAGATTAGATTCTGAAAAATTTAAAGAAGTATATAATTACTTTGAAATAAACAGTCTGGGAATACTGCCTAAATATCAGAATAATGCTACAAAAAACAGAGTAAAAGAAGCAGCACAGAGGCTACTAACA
>Ga0306906_1000555_pt1 | contig 13834 bp, 11 predicted proteins | sample AntRauTorcE11897_FD_190405 | JGI IMG/M metagenome (GOLD analysis project Ga0306906, IMG submission 190405) | Saline lake microbial communities from Rauer Islands, Antarctica - Metagenome Torckler E11 #897 (v2) (version 2) | ecosystem: Environmental > Aquatic > Non-marine Saline and Alkaline >...
GGAATACATCCACTTGCCATTGCTTCAATTGGTAATGTACCGAATGATGCAATTCTATCAACCCACACCGCAGCGAAATTCTTTCTAAGTCTATCTGCATACTCTTTTCGAGTAAGTGATCTAGGAGGCTTAGATTCAGTAATCATACTATCAAAAGTAACCCAACCATATTGTGGATATTTAGCATAGAAAAGTTTGATAAGCTTAGATATCTCATTTGGATTTCTACCTACAACTGTTATAACTGGTCTCTTCGGAGCATCGTCATTATAGAAGTATTCAGGTAATCCAATATCATATGTTTTCACATCAAATTTATCTCTACCGAAGAACTCTTCAACTAGATTTTTTAATGAATCAGATGTTGTAATTACTTTACTTATTCCAAATGAAGACCAATCAACAGACGGTACTAAACCATTCATCATATAATCAATAGATTGTAATAATCCAACTCTAATACATGGAAGTGTTTTAGTTTGCTCCATTACGTTAGAGAAAATTTCTGGAATAACTAATACGTCTTGAGGGCCTACATTAAGCTTGGCTTTACTCATTGGTTGATGCTCTAATTTTGTTAAATCTTCATCAATCCAATACGGTATTTCATATTCATCTTCATCAGTAAGTATAATTGTTTCAAAACCCATGTTTTTCACCACATTAGCGTGAAAATATACTTCATACATTGAAGCAGATGGATTGGTTGATTTAGTTACAAAAAACAGAAATTTAGATTGACTGTTTTTTAGTTTTACAATAGACATTTTCATTTTATCTATTTGATCATTTGACACTTGTGCGTTTTCTTCTGCCATTATTCCTCTATTTTTTCTTTTTCTTCTATATAATTTATTAATTTTTTGAACTCTTCACTATCAACTAAGTCGATTAAGTTCGTAGCAACCACATCACCTTCTAATTCATGGTTAAATGGTCTGTCTAATTTTATCACCTTTTTACCTTCTGGTTTCGACTCGATAAGTTCAGAATCGGTAGTGATTAAATAATCAACTCTATCCCATATTTCTTTATTTTCTTCGTAGAAAAAGTAACTATTAAATCTTGGTGTTACTTTAGCTAAGAAAAATAATGTTGGTGCTATAGAAAACCAGTTTTCTTTTGATACTAATGCTAAATCAAATTGATCTTTAAACTTTAGATAAAATTGATCTGAATCCTTATCCACTTGAGGATACATTTTCGGTGCAAAACCGAAGATATCCATACAGAAATCTTCATACATGAATTTATTGTACATTTCTCTAGCCGTAAAATCTTCTATTTTCTTTTCAAAAAGTAAGAAGTCGGCATTTGACTCTCCAGTGTCTTCGTTCAATACATAATCAGTAGGTGATATTGACTCGGGTGCATCTTCTTTTAATTCTTTAGTTTCAACAGTGGTATCTTTCCACTCATAATTTTTCCAGAAATCATAAACATATGCTAATTCGTCATCGGGTGCACCTTCCTCACCAAATTCCTCTACATAATATCTATCAAATTGTATCCATAATGATCTAAAAATCTCATTAATATCAACGGCTATTACTTTTTTATTCATTTTCTTCACTTGTTTTAGGTACTATTATAACATAATCATCAACAGTTGTTACTAGTACATTTGTAATTTTATTAACTCCCTTTTTCATATATAAGGGATCAATCATTACCTTATAATCTGAATCTTCATCTTCGATAAACTTGATAAAGTCTTTAAGCTTAATCTCTTCATCAACATCATCATCAATATCTAGATTATATCCTTCTAATTCTTGTTCATAATCAGAAACACCTCTATTATAGATGACAGATACATCCACTTCATAACCAAGTATTCTTTCGATATTAGCTACACTATTTTGAATTTCTTCTTTTAGTTTTGGGTTGTTTTTAAGCTTATGCTCAATTTCTCTCATTATTTTTTCAAACTCTTCCTTTTGACTCATTCTTCAGCCTTTTTCTCATTATTAAGTAATTCTTTTAGGTGACTATCTAAATGTTCATGTAGTTCATCAATAAGAAGTCTATGTTTTCTTATTAATTCTTCTTCGGTGACGTATCGAGGATTTATACATTCTAATCTGCTGTCAGTACCTCGTACTGGAATGAATATTACTTCACCTTGTTTTTCATTAAATATTGTTCCTATTGAGTCATATGCAGACTTCATTATTTTTGCTACATCATCTTGGTTTTCGACACCACCAACACCTACATATGCTACGTAAATCGGTTTATTTTCCATCTTTATATACTTTTAACGTATCGAATTTTTCCTCAATCATATCAATGATTGGGTTTCTAACGTTTCTATTATTATCATTCATTATTATTGTTCCTATTTCTTCGGTATCTTTAAAGAGTGATATTAACTTATAAAGACATGAATTTCTTTTATCTCTCATGTCGATTTGATTGGAATCACCTAATAATATCATTTTACTATTTTCTCCGATTCTAGTTAAAATAGTTCTTGCATTATCCATTGTGATATTTTGAGCTTCATCAACGATAATAATTGCATTATCTAAACTAGCACCTCTAAGATATGTGAGTGGATATGGTCTAATAAAATCTTTAAACATTAATGACTCCATATCTATTTTAGTTATCAACTTTTCCATATTGATATAGTAACTAGCCATATATGGATCAATTTTTTCTTTTAAATCACCCTTTAAGAAACCAACTTCTTCACCTTTGAGAGGTGTTACTGATTTAACTAAGTAAATTTTTTGATAATAATTGTTCTGATTTTTTAATAGTTTTAATGCATATCCAAGTGAAACAAAAGTTTTACCACAACCTGCTTTTCCACTACATATAGTAATCTGATTTGCTTTTATTGATCTTAATAACTCCTTTTGACTATCATTCTTAGCAATGACCTTGACACTGGAATGCATAGTGCCTTTAATGAATTCTTTATTATCATCTTTTAACTGCTTAGGTGTTAAATCACCGTCCATTAACATATTATTCGTTCTTCTACTTCCCATATATTTTAATCTATATATACTATTATACGTTTGAGATGAAGAAATCTTGATTTTCTATAAAAAAAATTATAATCACTGTATTTATCAGCAAATAATAAAGTTTTATAAAAATTTATAAGATGTCAGAAGGAAACAATTCAGATAATAAAGGATTTAATGAGTCATTAAATAATTTCTATGCTCAAAGACAAAGAGCAGATCAGGAAAAAACGGGTGAAACTGGTGAAGTGAGCCAATCAATAGCATCTAAGATGCCACCGAAAATCGATATGGAATCACCAGATAATTTTCAATCTAGAATGCAACAGGAAACAGACCCAGATTTAATTGTTGGGTATGAAGTAGTTGATTTACCATCAAAAGGTTTATTTTATCCAGATAGATTAAACAAAGTTAAAATTGAATATCTAACATCTAGAGATGAAGATATATTAACAACACCATCATTAATACAAGACGGTACTGTATTAGATGTAATACTTAAAAGAAAAATAAAATCACCTCAAAATTTAGATGTATCTAAATTACTTACTGGTGATAAAAATGCATTGATTTTATTCTTAAGAGCATCATCATATGGTCAAGACTATGAAGTACAAGTTAACGACCCTAGAGATGGAAAACCATCATTTACTGAAACAGTAAATCTACTAAAACTTGATCACAAGGAAATTAGTGAAAATCCAGATGAAAATGGTCACTTCACCGTTGACTTACCGATGAGAAAGAAAATAGTTAAATTTAGATTACTATCATCGGGCGAAGAGCAGCAACTACAAAAACGTGCTGAATCAATACAAGAAGCATATGGTCATGACTTTAGTGAATATTCAACAATGAAACTAAAAGCACATATTGTACAAATAGGTGATAAAACTGATCGAAGCTATATCGATAGATTTGTAGATGCAATGCCAGTTAAAGATACTTTCACTATTCGTAGAAAGATATTAGATGTAAGTCCAGATATTGATATGACGTATGAATTTAAAGCTAAAGATGGTTATAAATTTAAAGCAGCATTAACAGTCGGAGTCGATTTTTTTTTCCCAAGTCTTTAGCAGGTAAATATAAGCAAATGGTGATGGAAGAAATATATATCCTCACCAAACATGCTAATTTTTCATCTAACTATGTCGAAAATATTCCAGTCTATAAACGTAGATATTATCTTGAACTGTTAAAGACTGAAATGGAAGAAACTAAAAAGCATCAAGAAAGAGAAATGCGTAAGTCTAGAAATAGTCATAAGTGATAATAAAATAATACTAATAGTATTTATGTTAAAATTCTCTAATGGCAAAGCAAAATAAAAAAGAAACTGAAGATTTATTAAAAGCACTTCAAGAGCTAAATGATGCGGAACAGAACAGTTTATCTAATAATTTAAAGATAAACGATGCTAAAAGACGTGCTAATGATGCTATGAGAGATTTAGTCTCATTTGAAAAGGAAATCAATAAATCTTTAGCTGATGGTAATAATTTATCTAAAGAAGAGATAAAGAGTTACGAAAAACAAATCGAATTAGCAAAAAAAGAACTTGCCAAGCAAAGAGAAATTTTAGGTGTTGAAAATAAAAGACTTAGTGTACTAGGATTCATGTATAATAAGTTAAACCAAATAGGTAGTAGTAATTTCTTTGGTTTCTTAATGGATTCTGATAAAGCAGTTAAAAGTCTTAATCTTGAGTTAGGACTATCAGGTGAAAAATCAGCACAAATGAGACAAAGCATTGAAGGTGCTGCAGTTAATGCTGCACGTTTAGGTGCTAGTGTTCAGGATTTAGCGAATATCCAATCAACATTTGCAGACGAGACGGGTAGAGCTAGAATACAATCTGAAGCTGCTTTAGATGCAATTGTAGCAATAGGAAAGGGTACTGGTCTTGGTATTGAACAAGCTGCACGTCTTACTGGTCAATTTGAATTAATGGGATTAAGTGCTGAACAATCAGCAAACTATGTTCAAGGGGTTGTAGATACCACCGAAAGAATGGGTGTTAACACAACTAAAGTGTTGAAAAACATTACGACCAATTTTAAGGATTTACAAAAGTTTACATTTCGTGGTGGTGTGCAAGGTTTTGCAGAAATGGCTAGTTATGCAGAAAAGTTTAAGATCGACATGGGATCGATGTTGGATAGTGCCGAAAAAGCTAGAACATTAGAAGGTGCTGTTGACTTAGCTGCACAACTACAAGTTATGGGTGGTGAGTTTGCCAATTCCGATCCGTTCCAATTACTATTCCTTTCTCGTAATGATCCAGCCAAATTCACCCAGAAAATAAATGAGATGACTAAAGGTGTCGCAACATTTAAGAAAAATGCTGAAGGTGGTTTTGAAACATTTATCTCTCCTATGGATATGGATAGACTAGAACGTGTCGGTCAGGCACTAGGTATGCAAAGAGGGGAGTTAGCAGAACAATCAAGACGTATGCTTGAAATCAGTAAAATGAAACAACAAATGATTGGTCTTGATAAAAAGCAGATGGAAATTGCTAGTGGTCTAGCTAAAAGAGAAGGTGATAGCTTACAATATTATGTTGAAATAGCTGGTAAGAAGAAAATGCTTAATCAACTAAGTGAAACAGATATAAGTAATTTAGAACAACAAAGTAAAGCACTTGAAGCTAGAGCAAAAAGTGCAAAAACATTTGATGAAGAATTCGTCAATACTGTTCAAATGTTCAAATCATCTATGCTACCTATATTACAAGGAATCAATAGTATTCTTGATAATCAAATAAGACCGTTGATTGAAACAATTCAAGGAGTATTGAATGGTAAATCTGAAGCCATGAAATCATTCTTAATTGGTGCAGGTAAAGCGTTGGCTATTGGTGTAGCACTTACAAAATCTGTTGGACTAGTGACATCTATGTATAATAAGATCGGCATTGGAAAAATGGGTGGTCTTATGGGCAAAAAAGGTGGTGGTGCTGGAAGTGCAGTAGGTAAAGCAGCTAAAAGTGGTGGTGGATTATCAGCATTAGGGACTGGTGCTGGTGTAGGAATAGCTGCTGCTGGTGTTGGTGCAGGTGTAATGTTAGCATCAAAAGGGATTGCTCAATTGGCAGAATCTATGTCTAAATTAGATGAGACACAAATATGGGCATTACCAGCGACAATGTTAGCAATGTCAGTTGGTGCATTTGCATTAGCACCTGCAATTACAGCAGTAGGTGCTGCAGGTACTGCAGGTTCACTTGGACTATTAGCATTAGGTGCTGCTGCCGTTGGTGTCGGTTTTGGTATTAACTTAGCAGCTACAGGTATTGGTGCTATGGCAGAAAGTTTTGCAACGTTAGATGGTGTTGATTTATCGGGAATTGCAGGTGGTATGCTAAGTATTGGAGGTGCTGCATTAATGATTGGTAATCCAATGGGTATTGCAGGAATGATTGGAATAACTTCAGCAGTTTCAAGTATAGGTTCTAACGCAGATAATCTCGAAAGAGTTGGTAATGCTTTTTATAATATAAACAGTGTATTACAAGGATCAGCATCACAATTTAAAGAAATAAGAGCAACTATTGATGCTATAAATTCAATGGAATCTGGTGGTGAATCAGCATTTGCTAGTTTAGCATCTATTTTAAATAAACCATTAAAAGTTGAGTTTGCAGATAATAATGCAACGTTTAATGCTACAGTAAACTTAAATGTTGATGGTAAGAAAATCGCAGATTCAATTAACATATCAAGAAGAACAGCAATTAAAACTGCAGATGAAAAAAGTGGTAAATCAGGATCGGGTAGTGTCTAAAATTTGACATTACCATTTTTACTCTTTATCTTTACTTCGTAAAGATAATTTACTGATAAATATATCATTCAACCCACTTGTTTAATCAAATTATTTATTGTATATTTATATCTTGCAATATGAACAAAACCAATATTGTATTATAATATTTAAATTATTTTAATATATTTTGAAAAATAGTTTGATGAATACTTGATTGTGTCAAAAAAAAAACCGTTTTATTCGTATAAATAATTAACACACTACGTATTTATTTAAATAAAGTAAAGTTTTTAATATGGAAAAGAATATATCTGGAGTTTATGCAATTACCAATAAAACAAACAATAAAAAATATGTTGGTAGTTCTAAAAATATATCATACAGACATGGAGTACATTTTAGTAAATTAAGAAACAACAAACATAATAATCAACATTTGCAAAATGCAGTAAATAAATATGGTATTGAAAATTTCATATTTGAAATATTGGAAATTGTTGATGATGGTAGATTATTATTTAAGGAGCAGCAATATATTAATAAATATAGCTGGGATATGCTTTATAATAAGACTAAAATTGCTGGTTCAGGCGGTGGTGATATAAGACGAAAAAAACTATATTTAATTGATTTATTAGGTAATATTGTAAATAAATTTCGTTCTGGTGTAGAATTATCGAAATATTTAAACTATTGTAGAGGTATCAAATATAATAAAATCAACACAGATAGTATAAAAAGAAAAAAATATAGAATAGTAACTCCTGAATTCTACGAAAACAATATAGATATTATTAAATCTTGGAAACATTATAGTTGTGAAAGTACTCATAGAACAAAAGAATTTAAAGAGAAAAAATTTATTGTTTTTAATAATAAGCAAATCCATAAATTTAACACATATAAGGGTATTGCAAGCATGTTAAATATTACACATCAAAGAGTATCACAAATATATAAATTACTTGAAAAGTCATCAAATGAAAAATATTTTCATAAAAATTCTGGATTTTATTTGGCAAGTGTCAAAAAAAAGTTGTAACTTTGATCAAAATATTCACAACTAACATAACAATTATAACAAAATAATCAGTTCTAAAGAAAGTATTATAGTTATAAAGACAAATATCAAAGAATATCTCTCACAAACTTACCTAGTAATAAGCCCATACTATATTCACAACTTTTTGGTTACTTTTTAGTAAAAAATTTTATAAGTTGGATTATTTTTTAACTTTATAAAGTTAACTACCCCCATTTTTAACTAAATTTTTATTTAAAAGTATTCACCTTCAATTGGTCTTTTTATAAAGAGAGAATTATAATATATAGAAAAAGCACATTTAGCCAACGTAAATATTGTTAAATTAAAACACAATAGCAAGTATTTATGAATAAAAAAAACTGAATGTCTAGATTACAAAATAATTCGGAGGAATATAGAGAGAGAATTGAAACTAGAAATCTATATACACCTGAGAACCCATACAGACTTGAAGAAGGTAATATTACTCAAGCTATAAATTCAATTGCTGGTATATTATCACCATTTAGTTCTCCCGATATTGATAATTCAATAATTGCTAGATTGGTATCACCAATCAATACACCTATACAGATGATTGGATTAGAAATGCTAGGTAGACAATTTGCTCATACAACTAGATCATTAGCAGCTTCAGAATATTTACCAATAACTAATTTTTCTAATTTATTTGATGGTGATCCGAATACTAAGTTATTTACTGCAAAGATTGATTTTCAAGTTACTAGGAGAGAATCACAAAGTACTATTGGTAAATTGTTAGAAAATATTACTGGTGTTTATCGTCCAGTTAACCCATTTCAAGATAATTCAACTAATTTAGATTATTTCAGACAAACAGGTAAAGGTCAACAACAATTATTAATAGGTAATTTAAATAGATCATCATATAAACCATCTAGTAGTGCATGGCAATCTGCTATTGCAAATGCTGGTTTAATTTATACTAAAACAACTAATTCAGTACCAAGAACATATTTTATGGAATTAAATACTAATCTATATCCATATTCAAGATTTTATGATTTTGGTTCTGATGTAACATCATCTGCCGAATTAAATAGAAGATTAAATAGACAGAAACAAAGTTTTATTGATACTTTTCAAGGTGAGAATAGTTATGAATATGGTGCAAGCCAAAGATATTTAGATGGTTTCGGTAATACCAACAAATCAAGCAATACTGATGGTGCTGGTGATTATCGTATTGATGATCAAGGTTTCGGACTTCCAGATAATTTAGATAAGAAAATTATTTGGGGTAGAGATGGTATTGATAGTAACTACGAAAAAATAAATAATGGTTTTGATGGTAAGCTAGAAGATAGAAATGAAGTACCAAGTGACAAAGCATTGAATAATGATCTCACTAGTAGTAATTTTAATCAAAATAACAATAATAGATTTTTTACTAGTGACAGACCAAGAACTGGGTTATTAAATTATACTAAAGAACTTCTTAACTCTAGAGGTAAGTATTCCAATTTTGATCTTACTAAAAAGAAATTTATTGATAAAGATGATAATGTCTTTTTCAATGGTATGCCATTAAGTGAAAATGCTAATGGTGAGGTTGATAGAAGTCGTCAACATAATGTGACTGATCCATATGATAGATATGCTAAAGCCATAAGATTTAATGGTAATAGATTATATGGTGGTAACCAAAATTCTGTAATAAATAAGTCTGTGATGCCTAAAATAGCACCAAATTTAAACACTGAAGATAAAGTAGATATTAAGAATTTAATGTTTTCTATTGAAAATTTAGCTGCTGCTGTAAGTCCTAATGGATTTTTAGAGGATGGTAGTAATAGTATAAAATTACCAGATTGTGAGATAGGTCAAAATAATGGTAGATTAATGTGGTTTGCTCCATATGATCTTAAATTAAGTGAACAAGCTGTTGCTAAACATGATAGCACTTTATTTTTAGGTCGTTCAGAACCAATTTATACTTATAATAGCTCTGAAAGATTAGCATCGTTATCATTTAAATTATTAGTGGATTATCCACCTCAATTAAAGTCTGATCCTAATTTACAATCACAATCTCAAGCAGCTAAATTTATGGCTTTCGGTGGTAGTGGTAAATTACCAAAACCAGTTGATATTGGTCAAAAAGAACAGGAAAAAGAAAAATTAATTAGACAGAGAGACGAGTTAAAACCAGACAAGGAAGTTGATAGTACTGTAAATGCACCTGTCATACCTAAAATCAGTTTTTATTTCCCAAATGATGTACCTGAAATAGGTAAAGCATCAAGTGGTGTTGAATATAGTATTGGGTTAAATTATGAAGACGGTGATAGTTCTAATGATACATTTGCAAATGATTTAGGGTTAAATGTTGGATTTACAACTGCTTTTGATGAAATAATAACTACTGCCTTTCATCCAAATAATAGAGGTAATTATGATTTATATTTAACTGGATTTGCTACTAAGTTATTTAGAGGTGCAGGTGCATCAGAATTTAATGAAGCATTATCAGATAGAAGAATACAAGCTGTTAAAGCATATTTAAATAGAAGATATGCTGAGATATACACTGGTAGATCATTAGAACAAGACGGTATTAGAATTATCCCTAGTCCTCAAGGTGATATTAAAGCACCACTTTCAACTAGTACCGAAGAAAGTATTCCAAGTCAAGAGTCTAAGAGTTATAGAAGAGTAGATGTTGAGTTTAGAAAACCAATAAAAAGAATAAAGTCTAGAGGTATCAATGATGATTTACGTCAAAATATTCAAAGAGACACTAATATCCTATTTCTTAATACTAGAATAGTTCAACTGGAAAAAGAAATTGCTGATGCTAAGAATGCAGCTAAGAAAGGTTTTGAATGTACGTTTAATCAATATGAAATTAAAGATGGTATATTCAAAGGTTTTGAATCGACACAAAGACAAGTAAATAAATTTAGTCCTGTGTTTCATTCTCAAACACCAGAAGATTTCCATAGAAGACTTACTTTCTTACAACAATGTGTAAGACAAGGTTCTGCTATAAGAAGAACAGAAAAAACCGATAGTGGTAATATATTTACTGCTGATAATGCAGTATTTGGTCGTCAACCTGTGCAGATATTAAGACTTGGTGATTTTTTCCATACTAAAGTAATTATCGATAATATTCAATTTGAATATGGTGATGCACCTTGGGATTTAAATCCAGAAGGTATGGGTATGCAATTTATGTATGCTGACATCACAATACAAATGAAGATCATCGGTGGTATGTCAATGAGAGGCCCTATAGATGCACTTCAAAATGCAGTATCATTTAACTATTATGCAAACTCAACATTTTACAATGATGGTGTATATGCTAAGGCAACTGCTGCTGAAAATGCACAATTTAGTGAAAAGGGTGATGTAGGTACTAATGGTGAAACAAATCCATTAACTGGTGAGAATAAAAATGAAAACAACTAATTTAAATTATGGCTGGTAAGAAAGATTACGATAGATACGAAATATATAGAAATGATGATTCTAGTATAGATCAATTACCGTTTGTTAGAATTACTGAAAGAAGTTCAGATAAATTTGAAAGATGGAATTCTATACGTGATCGCTATGATAAGTACGCTAGTAGATATTATAACAATCCCTTCTTTGATTTTCTAATTACATATGCAAATCCTCAATATTTATCTGAATTTGATATACCAGAAGGTGCTGTAGTTAGAATACCCTTTCCTCTAAAAGCAGTTAGACAGGAATACGAAGATAAATTAAAAAACATCCGCAATAGATAAAAACTAGCAATTTAAAAAAATTATTCATAAATTTATATTTATTAGATAAATATAAATGTATTATGAATATAAAAAAATACTCTCATAAAGATCATGAATATAGTATGAGTTTTGATAAAAAAAATGATCAGTATATGGTTGATGCAAATCAAATGGCAAGACCATTTAATAAATTTGTTGCCGATTTTTTGAGATTAAAACAAACACAATCCTTTATTAAACAACTTGAGAAGCGATATGGGAATTCCCATAACCGGGTAAAAGTTATTGAAGTAATAAAAGGAAATGTTAATCAAGGAACTTGGATGTGTGAACTATTAGCATTGAAATTTGCATCATGGTTATCAGCAGAATTTGAGTTATGGGTTTATGATCAAATACAAGAATTAATAACAACAGGTAAAGTTGTACTTAAAACTTGTAATCAAGTAAGCCTTGAAGCACATTATGATCCTATTGTACAAAAGAATAATAGTAAGGCTATTAATCATAAAATTCATCTTGAAAAGGGTAGTTTTAAAAAATATAATAAAAACAGTTGTGAACTTCATACTACTTTAAGTCCAAAACAACTGAAGATTGCAGGTAAAATATTTGGGTTGAAATCTAAAGATACTACATCAGGTAAGCAAGTATTACGTAAAATTGAGCCAACAAAAGCATGTGCCATGTCATTTACCGATAATTATATTGCATCAAATCCAAATATGTCTATAAATGATTTAGAATATGTATATAATAATATTACTAGTAAAGCAGAGCCATTATTTGAAGCAATGTTATTACATGGAGTAAAACCAATCGAATTAGATCAACAATGAAAAAAAATAAAATAATTGTAATATTTAGTTCACATCATAGTGAAGAAGATAATAATAAATTTATTGAACATATCAATAAAACAATTGGTGTTCCACGTGAAACCTATTGTTACCCTAATTTTAATCAATACTCATTAAGTCAAGTTTATAATCAAGCTATTAATAATCATGCTAAAGATGATGCTATAACGGTATTTTGTCACAATGATATTTTGTTTGATACTAAAGATTGGGGAAAGAAATTACTACTACATTTTAATAATCCTAATAATGATTATCAGATTATCGGATTGGCAGGTAGTGTTGAAGTTCCACAACATGGATGTTGGTATTTAAAACCTGATGGTTCTGGATTAAATATGAATAGTATGATTGGTGTTGTTAATCATGATAACGGCATTAGGAAATGGGCTAGTCAATATTCAGGTGAATTTAAAGGTGTTGAACCAGTTGTTACTGTTGATGGTGTTTTTATGGCTGTTGATACCAGTGAGATCGAGCATAATTTTGATACTAACTATGGTATGTGGCACTATTATGATATGTCATTCTGTATTCCTAATTATTTAGATGGTTGCAACATCGGTGTAATTACTGATATTAGAATTACACATAAATCTATCGGTGCTACTGATCAGGAATGGGAGAATAATAGACTAAAATTTGTAAATGAATATGTGGGAGAACTACCAATATTACATGAGAGCTTAATGATCGAAGTTCCTGATGTTGATCCATTACCAAATCCTCAACCAAGAGTAAATGTGATCATACCTACCAAGAATAATATTTCATACCTAACTGATTGTATAAAATCTTTCGAAGATATCTCAAGATATGAAAATTATAAAATAATCATTGCTGATACTGGTAGTGATAAGGTTGTTCTTGCCGAAACTAAATTCTTGATAAAAAAATCAACTATTGACATCCAACTAGTTGAATATGATTACTATAGTTTCTCAAAGATTAATAATGATGTGGTAAATAATCATGTTGAAGACGATTGTGAGCTAATATTATTCTGTAATGATGACATTAAATTAATGAATGATGCACTGACTTTATGTGCTTCTAAATTCTCAAGTAAGAATAATATTGGTACTGCTGGAATAAGATTACATTATTCTGATGATACCATACAACATGCAGGTATTTATTGTTTGAGAGATAGTAATGATAATCTTAGATTGTCCCACGTCGGATTAAGAACTAAGAATAAGTATAGTGGTATTGATTATAAAGCGATTGGTAATACAGGAGCTTTCCTCATGATAACTAAAGAACTATTTAACGAGATAGGTGGTTTTAATGAGATATATACCGAATGTTTTGAGGATGTAGAGTTGAATTTCCAAGCATTAATAAATGGTTATAAAAACATAACTATTTATGATGCAGTGGCATATCATTATGAGTCTGTAAGTCGATCTAAAAGTTCGGTGAAGC
>Ga0306906_1000561_pt1 | contig 13734 bp, 17 predicted proteins | sample AntRauTorcE11897_FD_190405 | JGI IMG/M metagenome (GOLD analysis project Ga0306906, IMG submission 190405) | Saline lake microbial communities from Rauer Islands, Antarctica - Metagenome Torckler E11 #897 (v2) (version 2) | ecosystem: Environmental > Aquatic > Non-marine Saline and Alkaline >...
AGATTTTTTCTTTGAACGGTGTATGACGATTCATTTCATCTGGCCAATGAAGATACGCACGACCGGTTTCAAATCCTTCATTCAATACAGTCAGCAATACTTCACGAGCACTAACATATTTCTTTTTGAAATTTGGATCATTGTCATACTTTTCGTACAGCCTCTCAAATCGTTCTTTATCGTCACTATAGAATGCATCATATAGATCAGGAGCTGTGAAACAATTGAATAGAAATATGTCTTCTTTCTTAGCAGCCTTTCGAGCAAAGAACTTATTACCACCAGCATTATAATCCATGCCACGAATTTTCTTATCTTCAGTGGACATTGGATTCTTGAGCTGAGAGATTGTCTCTACTTCTGGATCAAACATATTATAGTATGTTGTTGCAGCACCGCCTCGACCGTTTTGAAGGTTAGCCTTTATAACGCCTACTAGTGATCTGTAATAGCCAAGCTTTCCGAGGTGTTTGATAATACCTCCTTTGACTGAATCTCCAATAGAACGTATCTGGTGATGCGCTCCGATACCTGCAGACATATACGTCATGGTGTATGCAATATGATCGCCGATGCCGATAGATCGAGCATTGTCATTTACTGTATATAGACAACACGATGCAAAGCCACGAAGTGGTGTACCTAGATTGACATAGTTAGGAGTTGGAGCATTGATTCGTTTTTCAGCAAAATGATAGTACCAGCTTTCGAGGTCTTTCATTCTACGTTCTTTCGGTTGATCTTCAGCAAGTGACATCGCCATACGCATGTATACAAATTGCTGTGATTCGTATTCTTCCGATGTAATACGATTGCGAATTGAATACTTTTCACGAACTTGTTTTAATTCAAAATGTGTTGCTTTAAGATCATAGCTATGATCAATAATCTTTTCTACTTGCTCATATTCTTCATCACTATAATCAAGATATTCCATTAGACCAATTTTCTGAAGATTACGATGCACTTCTTTTACAGTTGGAATAGTTCCATTAAAGACTTTCTTATAAATCAATGCAGCATACAAACGTCCTGCCATTCTGTTATAAGACCAAGAGTTATACTCTAGGCATGTCTTAATTAGTCGTTCTTGTAGTAATAGTGATGTGGTTTCTTTAGAAAGAGTACTAACAGTATGAAGTACTACGCTCGACCAATCTACTCGATTACCTAGAGACTTTGATGCCCATTCGCCCCATTTGTTAATCTTATTAGGTGAGAAGTCTTCTTTCCTGCCATCTCTTTTAACAATTGTTTCTATCATAGCTCCTCTCATTTGAAATGATGGTCGATTCCATAACACAGCATTGCGTATGAATCGACTATGTCTGATATTGGACTTTTTTCTGCTTTGACATTAATGATCTGAGTAATGTCAATTGAAGTCTTTTCAATAAAAGCATTATGCATTGCTTCTTTATTTGAATTGCCTTTTCCTGAAAAGTCTTTCTTTACAGTCATTGGCGACGGGATGTAATATTCTATACCATGTTTCCACATTTGATATTTCAATAGGGCAGTATTTTCAGCAATGTTGAATACTTTACCCTTGGCACCCATAGCATATCCTTCAAGACATGCTTCAGTGACTTTGAATTTCTTTAGAATAGCCATTGCCCACTGTGCTATATTATCAAATCTTTCCATCTCAGATTCGTATGGAAATGCAAGCACACCGTATATGTTGGAAGAGTATTTATCTTCAAACTTTTTACTCGAAGTATAAAAAAATGTTTTACAGTTGATAAATTTTTTTGTTGATCCAACAGTAATTGCAGGACATGTCATAGAATAGTCAATGCCAGCATACATCATTCTTCTTCACTTACTTCTGCAAGTGATGTCTGACAGAAAGGACAATAGATAGGGTCTTGTTCTTCTGATTGAGTTATAATGATGTAGTGGTTATCACAAGTTTCACAGAGTATTTCGTTTTTAATCATATTGCCTCCAAGGCGAGTTCATTGTTATTTGAACAATTTATACTCGCCTTAGAGATGCTTTTACTCTTTTCTAGTTAATGTCACTAATGCATTAACTGCTGCTAGTTTAAACAAATAGTCTTTAAATTGATGAGAAACCGGAAGCTCTTCATAAGGAACAAGACATGGATGTGTTTTCTTTTCCGTATCTTTCACTTCACCATAAACCCAACCATTCTCAATCTTTTCTTTCATCCAAGATTCATGTTTATTAGAAGATGTTGCATTTTTATTATCGAGAACATACATAACACCATTTATAGCAGACTTTTGAATTTCTTCAGGAGCATCTACGTATTCTGGTTGACTATAATCTCCTAAAGCTTCACAATAGAACTTATCTGTGTTATGACAAAAGTTTGCAATATATTCAATTTGTTCTTTTGATAGTTTTTCACTCAGTTTCATTTTCTTCAGCCTTTTGATTGTTAATGATTTCAACAGCATTGTTGATTCGTTCTAACATTTCTTCTGAATCAACATAGATGTCTTTACCGTCAAGCACTTCTTCAATTTCACCGTGATCAAATACAGGATAAAGTGTTTCTTCATATAGCTTTTTCAATAGCTTTCTTATTGAAACGATATGCTTAAAATGTTCGTTTGTCTTTTGCATTGAACCAAACGATCCATCATGAACCATGAATGTACAATATGGAGTAAGTACGTATGAATCACATGAAAGAAAGATTGGTACACCGGCTGATGCAATTGTAGCTTCTGCAAATCCAATAACAGTTGCTTTGCATGTATTAATTGCGTAGATAAAAGCAATCGCTGCATCAACACAACCACCCGGAGTCGCCAAGTGAACTTCAACTCGATCATGCTCGCTTGCATTATTTAGAACATCAATTGCTTCAACAAAACTATATGGGTCTTCGATTAGTCCATAGATGTAAACTTTATAAAGAATGCCAAGAGGAACAGCAGCAAGTTTTGGTTGATTATCTTGCACAACATATCCATTATTTGCTTGAGTGCTTTCTTGTTCATTAGTAGTCTTATGTGGATTTCCAACCACAATTGTTTCTACTTTATCCATTCATAGCTCTCCACTTATTATTAGAAATTGTTACTATCGCTCTTTTTCCATTCTTATATGTAACGATGTTACTATGAGACCAAGATGAACCGCCTTGGTTATATCCCATATTTAATCGACCAATGACACCAGCATAATAAACACCGTCTTTGATTGCAGCGGTATGTGAATGCCCAACGTTATGCCTTGCTCCTAGCATTTGAAATGATCGAATAGAACCACGTGCTCCGTTATTACCAACATGCCCATGCTGACCACATTCAATTCCGTTTCCATACTGACCACATATCTTAAATGATTCATCTGTCTTTAAGAACATCACATCATTTAGATATTCATTTGCTTTCTTAACTGAGAATTCAAAGATGTTAAAACCAAAGTCTTCATCTTGAATACTTTTGTACATAGCAAGCTGATGCTCAAGAAAGAAGACAGCATTTTCTGGATCTGTCTTATAGTCTGCTTCTTTGAGCCAACGTTTGAGTGCTAAGTCATGATTTGACTCAACAACGACGGTAGTTGTTTTATCTCGATCTATTGAACTAAGAAACATTGCTACATCATTGATGTTATCCTGAACTGAATCAACACCGTGAATATGCTTTTTAAATCTAAAGTAAGGATCATTGCGATTATGATGATTGCGAGCTTCAAAGTCGAGTACATCATGAATGAATTGATAGTTTGGTTTAAGTACATTTAGCATGCTGCTTCTGTTATAGAAACAAACATCAGCACTTTCATCATCAATCTTTTCTACATGAATGTCACCCCAATTGATTGCTTCTACTGCATCATCTTCAATGTAATAACCATCAGGAGTGTATTGAGTATCAAGATCGTAAAAGCATCCAGTCTCAGAATCAGCAACCAGCTGTCGTACAAACCATGATCCATCATCATCTACTTCTACAAGCAATGCACCAAAGACATGATGAAACGATGCTTTCTGACCAGACTTTTTCTGAATGTAATTACGTTTAGTGACTGTACCTGTTGTGTACATCATTCGGCATGGATCTTCCTTATGAGTTGGAAGACTCTCAAGTTGAACTTTAGCATGAGGTACAATACCAGAATCACCACGAGTGTAACTGTGGAGCCCTGAGAGTGGGTTAGTAGCTGTAGGCAGTATGTTCAATTCTCCACACCAGATAAGGCCATTGGCGAGCACTGCAGGCTCATCTAGAATATAAGGTTCAATCATCGGATCAAACCATTCATCATCACTTTTCTCTAGATTCTGAAATCCGTTTTTGTTGTATGAAAATGTACCAATAATAATCTGTGCATTAATTCGCTTTGCTATTGTTTCGAGAGAATTCACGAAACTGGTATGAGCGAATGTGTTATTCTGCGCTGATGTAATAATATAACGCTTTTTGTTTAGCTGCTTAATGTTTTCATGATGGTCGTAGATATTACCTGCAGCGAAAGGCTTATCGTTCTTTTCCCACCACTTCTTGTATGTTCTTTGCTTTAAGAAATCACCGATCGTTGTAGTAGATGCTCCAAACCTATCGCTAATTTCAAGCAAAGTCCAGCCATCATTTCGAAGTCTTATGGCTTCTACTTTAGTTTGATCGTTATCTAACAGTTTGATCATATTGGTCCTCTTAAACCTTTTTCCACTTTGTAAATGCTAACTTTGCTTTCAATCCGGAAAACGTGTTTCTTTCAATTATTTCTATTAACTCTAACTTACTAAGTCCCATCTTTATCATATCATTTATGTCAATCTTTTCGTCAGGTGATACAGGCCAGATAACAATCTTTCTTTTATCTGTAATTGCTTGCTCCATTAGTTTTACGATTTCTTTTGATCTTGGCTGATTATCGAAAATCAATACATCAGCATTTGATCTATGTAACGATGAATCGCATGTTGCTAAACAGTTATCAACGAAGAGACTGTCTAATGGTCCCTCTACACAATATACGGTTTTAGATTTATCTATGTTCTCCTTACCGTATATTTTATCTATATCTTCTGAAGACTTGATAGAAATGTAACGAAGTCCTGAGTCTGGATCAAAACTTCTACCTTGTATCATTTCAACTGATCCGTCTTTAGAAAAGAATGGAATGACAAGACGTGGCTCTCGTGGAAATTTTTCAGATAGTGGATCTGGAGAGATTGCTTCAGCCGTCTTTTTGAAATCTTCAGAGAAATACAAACGAGAGAAAGCTTCCTCAGGTATTTGACGATCTTTGACATACTGATATGCATAATGATCAGAATCTAATCTGTCGATACGAGTACATCCAACAATAGAAGCTTTTCTAGTGTTACTAGATGGTGTTTTAAATTTCTGCTGTTTGTTACTATTGGTTGGTTTAGAAGGAGAGCTAGAGTACCTCTGAAACCGCTCCAGTATCTGTTGCTTTTTATAGTCTTCAAAAAATTCTGTACATTGCTCTTTCATGAATGTCCAGAAAGAACCATGAGCACCACAGTTTTTGCAATCAAAGTTTAGATTGCCCTTCTTAGTATAAAAGTATAATCGTTTGATTTTTGTTGATCTTTCAGAATCACCACAATAAATACAACGAGAGACAAATGTTGTTCCTGACACGTTTACTTTCTTGAATCCTGGCAACTTATATGATATTTTATGTAACCAATCAATATCAATTTGGTAATCTGGGACTAACATAGGTTACTCTTTTAATAAATAGTATTGTATTGTAACATCTTTTTTAATATCCACCTTCAAAAATTAGAATAAAAATTATGGAAGCTTCGTTACCACAAATCATTAGTTCAATAGTTGCTTTAACTACATTAGTGACTGGCGGGTCTGTTTATTGGATTCGCAAAAGTAATGAGACTCTAAAGAAAGAAACTAAAGCAAACGTAGATCGTACGGAAAATCAAAATAGAAAAGATATTAGTTCATTAATTAACAGTGTTACTAAATCTTTAGATGAACTCAAAGTATCAATGAGCGAGCAGGGTGATAGAAACAGACAAGACTATAAAGGTTTAGTTCTTCATATAGACGAAAAGATTCAACACATCTATGATCGCTTAGGAGCTAACTCGACAGAACTAAAAGAATATGTTTCAAAAGAAGTTGCTCAGCTTAAAGCTAAAGATTACGACCAAGACATTAAACTTGAGCATTCAAAAGACAGGATTCACGCAACTAACGAAGCACTGCTTAACTTTAAGTTGGAAGTAGCAGAGAGATATGAAAAAAAGAACCAGGATCGCGGGTGATCCTGGTTCTTGTTATATATCACACCAGTTTTAAATCCTCGCTATACATATCTCCAGCTTGAGTTTTCTCAAGAACAGTAATCTTCTGTTTGATATCTTTGATCTTTTGCTTCAGTTCTTCTACCTGTTCCAATGTTAGAGAAGAGATTCTCATAGACATAAGCTTTGGTAAACTTTCTTCTCTAACTCCTTCCTTCACCATCGTATTTTCAATCAGTGATGTTTTCATTTTACCCGGATTTTCAAGATCGTTCCAGATCAAAATGAATTTGAGCTTATCTTCAAGAAACGACTGATCATCACTAAATAGTTCAATATGTTTCTTACGACGATCCTCATATCGATCAATACGATACTCTACAAAATCTAACAGAGCATCATATACATTGTTGTATCGTTTAAGCTGACCTTCAGTTGTCCATAGGGTAATGTTTTCAGTCATACGAACGATGAGCTTTAGCATCTTCATCAGATCAGCATGACTCTTTTTACCAACTTCTCGTGGTATCGTGATCGTAAAGTCGAATCCTTCTTCAGTCGAGTTATTGTCAAAGTCTTTGACGAGATTCTTATCCATTAAGTCTACGAGTATTGCTTTGAACTTATCAACACCATAACCAACCGGTAGTTCTGTCACATTCAAAGTAGTGGTGTTAACCTTTTCAAGAATACCATGAATCTCATACCGACCTTGAACTTCTTCGCTTGGTATAACTTTACCAGTCCATCCACAGAATGTTGGAATGAGCGTCTCATCAATTGTTTTCTGCTGAGGTTTGTTACCATTGGTCAATTTTTTGATAAGGTTAGACACCTTCTGAGGGTCACGAGGCAATATCTTTACTGAGTGTCCTGTGCCAATACCAACTGCTCCGTTGATTAGCCACATTGGAATCACTGGGTAAAAATTCAATGGCTCAGCTTTATCTCCATCTTCATAACGATGTTCAAGAATACAGTCATCATCATTCTTAATAATATTTCTAAGATTAGATGACGGCTTTGTAAAAATGTAACGATGTGAAGATGACTCTGAACTTAGAATTGAACCGAACTGACCAATAGGCTCAAACAGATTAATATTGTTAGACCCTGGGAAGTCTTGAGCAAGTCCAACGATGGTCTCAGCCATGCTTCCTTCACCATGAGCATAGTGAGTTACTAATGCAAACTTACCTGCTGCTTGAGCAACTTTGATATCGTTGTTGCCATGTTTGATCATACCGTACACAGCTTTACGCTGAGCATCTTTGAATCCATCAATGATAGAAGGAATAGATCGAACATTGTCCAGATTTGAGAAATCTTTGAATTCTGTATTGAAAAATTCTTGAAGTTTCATTATAAGTCCTTATGCTGTCGCAAGCCAATCTTTACGGTCATCTGCCTTGCGGCGATCAAATGCCAGATCAATACTATCAAAGTCTTGATCCTGAGTATATACTAAAGGCTCATGATAAGCAGAATCATTCATGAATTTGTTGAAGTCTTTTGTACTCCAAGAACCTAGACCTTTATAGTAAGTCATCTTATGATTTGAATTTGTCTTTGCCCAGTCATCATATTGAGCTCTTGAGAAAAACTCATGTTTTGTTTTTCCTGCTGTCGCTACAATCAATGGAGTCCTCAGTCGATATACGAGACCTTCTTTGAGCAAGTTAGGCCAGAACTGATGAAACATATTAACGATCAAACCACAGATATGAGAACCGTCTGGATCAAAGTCAGCGCAGATCAATACTCTGCTAAATCGCAGATCATTCATTTCAACATCACCGCCTAATCTTAGACCAATGATTGACATGATGTTTGCGAATTCTTCATTTGATGTAAGTCTTGAAACCTTAATATCTCTTACGTTGAGTGGTTTACCTTTCAGTGGATAGACACCAACTGTCTTTGGATTTCGAGCAGACAGAATAGTCTTGGCTGCTGAATCACCTTCCGTTAGAGCAAGTACACATTCACCACGTTTCTTTGAAGTTGCATCATCGAACTTTACGATCTTCTTCAAGAAGTTTGTCTTCTGTGTTTGCTTATCCATTTTGCGAAGTTCAGCGAGTTCTTTTTGACGTTGCTGAGCTTCTGCCCAATCAAGGATACGCTGTACGACTTCCGATTTAACGATCTTATTAATGAACTTATCTGATACTTCAAATGATGTTCCAAAATCAGAAACCGCCGTGCTCATATACTCTTTGGTCTGAGACGTAAACATAGGAGCATTAATTTTGCAGTTTATGAATAGAAACAGTTGTTGCTTGATGTTATTCGGCTTTACATCAATCTTGTGTTTCTTTTTAATGTAATCACGTAGCTTCATTGAAATATGCAAAGCCACATTATCGACATGTGATCCACCATTGAAGGTATCAACACCGTTTACGAATGAGACGTGTCTGAAAGTATCATCTTTGTTTGCAGCAACCGCGACATGCCAATGATCATTATAATCTTCAACCGATTCGTCTACGTACATGGATACGTAATCATTGAACTTGTTGACTTTGATCAGATCACCGTTTAGATATACCTTGATCTTAGGATTACAGCCTGCTACATCGTAGACGCGTTTTTCCATACGCTTTAGATTATCTTCATCTAGCGAGCATTGCAAACGATCGTAGTCAGGAATAAAGTTAATGGCTGTACCGTTCTTGTTTGCAGTTGTAATAGATGGCTTGTGTTTCTGCTGAAGGTTATCTTCAAACAGTTGAACGAATTTCTTTTTACCGTCGCATGTCTCAACACGGAAGCTTTTTGAAAATACGCTTGTTAGTTTTGAACCGAGACCGTTAAGACCAGCAGAAAATCGTTCTTCATCAGAGAAGTTTGAACCAGTGCGCAATTCTCCGAAGATCATACTCGGAATCCACTGGTCATGTTCTGGGTGTTTCTTTACAGGAATACCGCCGTCGTCTTTAACTTCGATTTCACCAGTAAGAGAGTAAAGATTAACTTCAATCTTTGAAACACTTCCTGAACGAATATGCTCGTCTACGCTGTTCGATATAATCTCATCAAACATTTTAAGCAATGCAGGATTGTATTTGATTTCTTTTTCTTTCATCTTACCATCGTAAGGAAGAAAGAATGTTGCTGTTGTGTTTGATGTACTGCCGAGATACATTCCACTTCTTGATAGGATATGCTCAATCTCAGAGAGTTTCTGATACTTATTCAGATCAGTCATTTTTGTTCCTTTGCTTCAACATTAATGTACCAGTATATATTACCAAAGAAATCTGATGTGTAACTGTTGTTAAGAAAGTTTATTATTCTTCACAATTTGTGCATGGAAGATACTCATGGTTGTATGCAAGAACAAATCCTTGACCGAAGCATACTTCACATTTTGCTTTCATTTCATTGTCTAGCTGTTGAACGATTTTAGAAAGTCTTTTATAAATATGATCTCCTTGATCAGACAAACAGTTATTTTTAAAATCCCAGTTTGATCTATTATCATGTAGCATCTGAAGATTATCCCAAAAAACAAAGTCAGTAAGATGCGCTGCTGATTCTGTAAATGCGTGTTCAAATACATCTTCTTCATAAACATCTTCTTCAGTTTGAATATGCATCATCAGATCATGAAGATTGATCTCATGAATCACTTCATCACTGTATTTTTTTGAATCTTTAAGATATCGACCGACTGCACACATGTTTCCGGTTGATGATTGAAAGTATGCACAACTTTCTTCATCGTTTACTGATCTTAGACGAGCTGGGTCTTGTGAATAGTATTCAATTGTTTCATCAAGAACTTGCTGATACGTATATCGTTTAAAGATAACTTCGGCTTTTCTCAATTCAGTCAACTGCTCAATCAGATTATCAAGCGATTCGTCACTTGAGAATATCAATCGCATGACAGGATCGGACTTTCCATTAGCTAGCTCTTCTTGAGTAACACCGTCAGTCACTACACCATTTAGATTTTCACAAATGTTCAGAGTCTTAAATTCGTGGTGCTTGTCCTCTTTGTTATTGAAAAGATCAACCATAGTCACATTTAGAACCAAGTCTTTTTGACCTAAAAGAGCATCAATTGATTTTTCGCTGTCTGTCAAAATAGGCATATCTTATTCTCCAATGTTATTCACAATTCTGTGGAAAGTTGTCTTTGAATCTTCAGTGTAGCAGTATTTCCCAATCATTAGACTGACTGGAATTTGTATTAGCTTTCCTGTCATAACGTTTTGGCAAAGGATGACGTATGTATCTGAGAAGTCTTCTTCTGGGTAAGGTTCGGTCAATGCGGCATAACCAGTCCTAGGCTCTTTACTTCCAGATTTTGGTAATATGAAATAAAACTTAGGCATGATTGACATACTCCGCATAATCTTGAATTTCTGTTATGAGTCCATCAAAATCTTCATTAGGACCCATCACTGTTGCAAGATTGAAAACAAATTCCTCATCAACAGCATATTCTTCAGCAATTGATCTGATATAGTGTCTGCGATTCTTGTAACCATTTTCAGTGTAGACAGTTTGAATAGCCATGATATAATTTCCTCTTCAGGTTTTGCCATTTGATGTATTCATTATACAAAGGAATTGGGCATCTGTATCTTTTACTTGACTGGCAGGTTGTCGAACTTTTCTTGTGCTTGAGCAATCAGCTCACCGAACGCTTTTAAACGTTTTGCGCGAGGAACAACAAGGTGCATTGTCTCTTTGTTCATAGCCATCTTTGTAATAGTTTGTTCATACTTATTATGGATAGCGCCTGCTTTGTTGATCCAAGCTGCAAGTTCTTTACGCTGCTGTCGTATCTCGTTTGACTTCTTCCAACCGTCTGTAGTGTCTGGCGTCCAAACAGTTTTCTCTTTGCCTTTACCCAGCATCTTGACAACTTTAGTAACGCCGTTGTTACCTAGATGATAAGCATGACGAAAGCTGTTACTATACATGCTGCCGCCTGACGAGTAGTAAACGCCGTCAACGGCCTTGCTCAAAAACAGCTTAGCCTGCTTGGGTGACTTGAACTGTCCGTTGTTGAATTTTACAAGACTTGCTATGCTTTTGTCTAAATTGCTCATGATATAATTTCCTCTTCAGGTTTTGCCATTTGATGTATTCATTATACAAAGGAATTGGGCATCTGTAAATAGCTATCACTCATTTTTTTCAAATTTTTCTACATTTGTCATTTTACCTTCGTCGTCAATGAAAAACTCTTTCACTTCTTTCTCCGAGTTCGCCACGCGAAGTTCTCCTTTCACATTAGGATTCTCTTCGTGGAATATCACAGCGGCTTGGCCATGAGATGTCGCTTCATACTCTCGCTGCATGTTTCCACGCACGACGTAAAAAAGCGACATCTCTTGCTCAGTTAGAAATTGCTTAAATGTCTTTATTTGATTTCTCTCTTAAGCTTAGCTTCGTTTAAAAATTCTTTAAATGTTTTCATTTTGATTCCTATAATCTGTAGTATAAAGATCTCTGGATGTCATACCCAGCTAAATTTGTAAATCTGGTGAGATTCATTATTTTTACCTTGTATATTCTACACCCAAAGTGTCAGCTAAAACTGTTTTTATATCACTTACTTTGCCCTTTTGGTCAATCATAACAGAAATGTCAAGTTTATCTCCATTCGGTTTTAATACAACAGAAATATTAATATGATCGGGCAGACCACCTGTATAATCTAAAACCATCCACCCAACGCCAGCCAAATTATCAAAATTTAGATTGTCAATATTAATATTATATTTAGACATCACTCTTTTAGCTTTTTTCTCATAGAATGATCGCCATCCATTACGATCATTCTTCTCTTTAAAATTCATAATATCTTTAGCAACAGTTTTATTTTCAACAGAAAAAGAATATTTATATTTAGAACCTTTTTTGTTTAGATCCGATTTAGAAATTCCTTTAATGTTCATACTAGACAAAAGACTATTAGTCAATTCAGTATACATATCTTCTATATTCAATTTTCTAATAGTAGTTTGTTCATTTAAAAATTCTTGAAATGTTTTCATGTTATTTCCTATAATCTGTAGTATAAAGATCTATTTATAACTTCTGGATTTCCGTGGTATGCTTCTATAACAAGATCCAATTCTTTCTCTAATGGTTCAAGATCAAATACAATCTTGTCTGACGTGCTAGTAAGATGATTACCAACGATAAGACATCCCTTAGTAGGTTTATATCCTTTCATTTTATAGAGTGCTCTACCGTAACCACAACACTGTAGCATGTACTTAAACTGTTTCTTTCGGCCGAAGCTCATATTGAGATTGATTGGTCTGCGAGAATTCTTATGATCAAGAATCGTCAGATGATTGTTCATCATTACAATAGCATCAACTCTTCCTGCATATTTATATTCTTCATTCCAAAGAGGAGCTTCTGTTGCTAAGACAAGATCAACTGTGTCAAGATGATTCTTTACTCGATTGAATAGAACACGTGCTTGTCCTTTCATCATTGATCTTTCAAGACGGTTCTGTAGATAAAGCTCGTTGTAATCATGCAAAGCATTGCCACGATCAGCGGCTTCATTTGTAATACGATCTGCTTCTTCAGCACCTACACGTTTACGCCAACGATCAATCCCTCCGTCATCTAAGACAGAGAGTATTGATGTCATTGAAGGGAAATTGCCTTTCGGAGTTTTATACAGACGAGTCTTACCTTCGATCGTTTCGCATTCATCGAAAGTTTCACCTGCCCAAGGAAATGTTTTAAATTTTACTGACATAGAAAAGTGGCTCCCATTACTGAGAGCCATTGTATCATTAATTGTATTTTATGTTTCTATATTAAAGTTGATTCTTAAGAATGAATTCAATCTTAGCGCATTCACCGATAACACCAACCAATGTATCTTCCATCATTTGATCCCAGATATCTGCTTCCTTCATTTTTTTGCGCTTGTACAACATTACATTATTTGCAGGATTGTGATAGCTCTTTTCCCATTCATGAGCATTACACGCTGTATTAGTTATAACAGTCAGATCACGGAATCGAACATTCATTGCAACAAGTGGATCAGAGATTGCATTTCTTGCTGAAACTGGAAGCTTCTTAGCAAACGCTGCAACCATTCCAGGGCTTGTGTTATCGACCGTTGTGTATGTAGTAATTGTATCAATAGTATCTTTCAGTTTAGCTCGACGAACACCTGTACGAATAGCAGGAGTCATATTCTTCTTGATGATTTTCTTCATGAATTTCTCAAGACGATTCTCGAGGTATTCCTGAACAACTTGACGTGGTTGAAATTTGTATCCGTGTGGATAATCACCGTCGTTGTAAAAGCGATAGTATGCGCGAAAGATTGTAGCTTTCTCGTTGCTCTCACCTTTATTCAGGAATCCCTTTTCGTCGAGATAGTTTGCAAAACCATTCAGTTGATCCAGACGATTTTCCCAAGCTCTCATAAGTTTCATAATATAGTTCCTTTCGGTTTATGGTTTTTGCCATTTGATGTATCCATTATACCAAAGAATTGA
>Ga0306906_1000565_pt1 | contig 13679 bp, 12 predicted proteins | sample AntRauTorcE11897_FD_190405 | JGI IMG/M metagenome (GOLD analysis project Ga0306906, IMG submission 190405) | Saline lake microbial communities from Rauer Islands, Antarctica - Metagenome Torckler E11 #897 (v2) (version 2) | ecosystem: Environmental > Aquatic > Non-marine Saline and Alkaline >...
CACCGTTTGGCCGCTCATCAAGTGGCCCGATCCCGGCATGACATTTACAGTAGTGATGCCGCCGGCCAGCGCTTTTTTAAAAGAGTCACTCCGCGGATCGATAGTATCCATAATGCGTACATCGGGGTGAAGGGCGGAGGAACGGTCGCCCCCAGAGCCTTCGCCAATATGAGAGTGGCTGTCAACCAAGCCCGGCATTATTACCTTGCCGCTTACATCGCGGACGGTGGCGTTTTCGGGTATATCAACCTCTCCTTCAGCTCCCACAGCGGCAATGGATCCATCTTCTATGATTAGCACGCCGGATTCGATGGGGCTGCTACTAATAGGAATAATTTTTGCTCCTTTAAAAACGGTTGTTTGAGCCGAAATGAGTAGGGGCAACAGCATTATACAGAGCGCAATACATGATATTCGTTTCATGAATGACAAGTAATTTAGTTAAAATATTTATGAAAAAGTTCTGACATAACGAACCACAACCCTGCCCCTGAACATAAAATATATGTCAGGGTGCTCCCTTTACTAAGGAAGACTTTTAAAAACTCGCGCGCTTTCGTTTGCCGGAGGTGAAGAAAATTCCCCTTAATAAAGGGGGTGGATTCGTGATCTTATCGAATCCGGGGGTTGTTTATTCGAGACCTTTGCATAACCTACGTCTATTTCTCCCGAAGGAATCCCTTCGGGAGAAGACTCTTGGATAGTATTTCAAAGGCCTCTATTCGTCAATGTAGAAAAAACTATAAACCAACCACTAAACGCGTTTAGTTAGAAATTTAAGTCTCAAAATTGAGCATGAAAATGCTAAGAAAAGACATTATGCACAAATGAAACAGGAGGCGTTTCCCAAGCTTTTACAATCGTCAAATGGCAAAGGTGAAATGTGAAAGGGGAATCCTTCTCACTTTTTACGTCTTTTCTACACATCCATTTTATAATCCACAAACCGGCGTTCTTCAATCACCGCGTTAATAAATTTGATTGCTTTTTTGTGGTGCGCATTGCGGGTGTACATGGTGTAATCAATTTCAGTCTCAAAATCGGAAATGAGCACAACATCCCAAGCGTCGCCACTGTCGTCTTCATCATTAATATTGACGCCCACTTCCACATTTTTAATTTCATCAATATTAATTTTCAAGCCCTCCAGAATCAGCTTCATTTTTTCTGCATTTTTTTCTTTTGGCGACCCTTCGGCTTTATCTTTGAGCTTCCACATGACAACATGACGAATCATAAAATACCTCGTTGTTAATAATTCTTAAATAGATTTCAAAATGGGTTTCAAAAAATCCAATCCTGTTATGATAATTGTTAAAATGTATCGAGAACAATCAGCTTAGAATTGAATTACTTTAATGACTGATCTTTTTACACAATACATTTCTAAAAATATTAATGCAACTTTGTTAGTCATTTTTTATTTGTAGCGTGTTACCGTTATACCCATTTGCCATTAAGAATGATCCGAAAAAGGTGCTGCATTATATTGATCGGATATAAATTATAGGTAAGCCAAAGTTTAAACGATATTTTACTGATTATTCATTATTTTCAGTTCAAACAAATTTAAATTCTCAAAAAACGGGAACGCTTTATGAGCAAGCCACAAAATGTCACGCAAAAATTAATTGAAAGTCATTTGGTTGACGGCAAAATGAAGCCGGGTAAAGAAATTGGGTTGAAGATTGATCAAACCCTCACCCAGGATGCCACCGGAACCATGGTGATGCTGGAGCTGGAAGCCATGGAGCTCGATGAAGCTCAAACAGAAATTTCCTGTCAATACGTAGATCACAATTTGCTGCAAACCGATTTTAAAAATCCCGATGACCACGTATTTTTGCGTACTGCCGCCGAAAAATTCGGACTTTATTACAGCCGTCCCGGCAACGGCGTAAGCCATCCCATTGAGACCGAACGATTTGCTATCCCCGGAAAAACGTTGGCCGGTTCCGACAGCCATACCCCCGCAGCGGGTTGTATGGGTATGTTAGCCATTGGCTCCGGTGGACTTGATGTAGCCTTTGCCATTGCCGGCGAACCGCTTTACATCAAAATGCCCAAAGTGATGGGCGTAGAAATTAAAGGCAACCTGCCGGACTGGGTTAGTGCCAAGGATGTAGTGCTGGAGATGCTGCGCCGCTACGATGTGGACGGTGCTACGGGATACGTTCTTGAATATTTTGGTGAAGGGTTGAAAAATCTTTCTACCATGGACCGCCACGTTATTGCCAACATGGGCACCGAGATGGGCGCAACAACCACCGTATTTCCTGCCGATGAGGAGATTGAACGATTTATGAAATCGCAGGGGCGCGGAGATGATTATGTAGAACTTGTTGCTGATGAAGGCGCAGAGTACGATAAATATGAAGAATTAGTGCTGGATGATGTGGAACCGCTCATTGCCTTGCCCAGCAGCCCCGGCAATGTAGTGCCTGTTCGGGAAGTGGAAGGACAGGATGTATATCAATGCTATTTAGGGTCGTCCGCCAACCCCGGGTACCGGGATTTCTGGATGGCTTCTGAAATTGTAAAGGGCCGAACCATCCACGAAGATGTGTCGTGGGATATTAACCCAACATCGCGACAAATTATTGAAAATATGGTCAGCAACGGCGTGATGTTGCACCTGGTACAATCAGGAGCGCGCATTCACCAAGCCGGCTGTAACGGCTGTATTGGCATGGGGCAGGCCCCGGCGACCGGAAAAAATAGCTTGCGTACGGTACCGCGTAACTTCCCCGACCGATCGGGAACACCCGAAGATTCCGTATTTCTGGTGAGCCCCGAAACGGCTGCTGCTTCAGCGTTGACAGGTAAAATTACCGACCCGCGTGATCTTGCTGATATTTATGATATGAGTTATCCGAAATTTACCGAACCTAAAGAGCTGATCGTCAATACCGATATGCTGCAGGAGCCCAAGCCCAAAGAAGAGCGCGGCGAAATTAAAAAGGGTCCCAACATTTCAACCATGCCGGATTTCGATGAGCTGAAAAACTTTGAAGTGCCCGTGCTGCTGAAAATGGGTGATGATATTTCAACTGATGAAATTTTACGGGCGGGCGCCGAAGTGCTTCCGTTTCGCAGCAACATTCCAGAGATCAGTAAATTTACGCTCGATGTAGTGGATAAAAATTTCTACGACCGTGCCATGGATGCCAAAGATGAACATGACGGACATGTAGTTATTGCCGGTGAAAACTACGCACAGGGTTCGAGTCGGGAGCATGCAGCCATCGCACCGCGCTACCTTGGTCAGCGTGCCGTAATTGCTAAAAGTTATGCCCGCATTGGATGGCAAAACCTGGCTAATTTCGGCATTCCACCACTGGAGTGGAAAAATGATGAGGATTACGAAGACGTAGATCAGGGCGATGTGCTTTCCGTGGATAATATTCGGGAAGAGATCGAAAACGGCAACGAAGTGACGGTCACGAATAAAACCAAAGGCAAAGAGTACAAAGTGAAGCACACCTTTAGTGAGCGTCAGAAAGAGGCGGTACTGCACGGCGGTGTTATTGCGCGCTTTAAAGCCAAAAATAAAAATGGTCAATCATGACCTTTGTGCGTAGTGGGGTAGAGAGGTCTCAATATAGATTTGAGACTTTTCTATGAGTATTAACTGGCGCGCATTTCCATATCCCGGTGGTATATTTCGCGAATTTGGTATTATCGTTCTTTTACTGGTGCTTGTTGCCGGTATCTGGGGGTTTGCTCAAATTAGCGAAAATGTAAGTGATCAAGATACCCGCTCGTTTGACGAATATGTAATGACGTCTTTACGGCAATCTGCGGATGCTTCAAAACCGATTGGTCCGGCATGGGGCGAAGAAGTTGCCCGCGATATAACGGCATTGGGCAGTAAAACGCTGCTCGTATTTTTTGTTGTGGCCATAGTCGGCTTCCTGTTTTTGAAAAAACATAAACAACAGGCTTGGTTAATTTTAGGTGCTTCCTTGGCCGGCGTGTTGCTGATGATGGGATTGAAATTGCTTTTTGTGCGCGAGCGACCTGATATTATACCACACCTTACCGAAGCGTTAACGCCAAGCTATCCCAGCGGGCATACTTTAATGTCGGCCGTAGTATATGTATCGCTTGCAGCTATGCTTTCCTATTTTCAGGACAGCCGGGTGCTTAAATTTTACAGTTTGGCTATAGCATTGCTGCTTACCTTTTTGGTGGGGGCAAGCCGCGTATATCTTGGCGTACATTACCCTACGGATGTACTGGCGGGATGGTCACTCGGATTGGCCTGGGCAGCATTTTGTTGGATACTATTTCGATACATCAATGCTAAATACATCAATGAGGGAAAGTTATGAACATTCGCAGACTATTTATTCTATCCTTTATATCGCTCTTAATTTTTTTACCGGGTTGCGATGCAATTATCGGTATTTTTAAAGCCGGTTTCTGGACGGCCATCATTCTGGTGGTTCTTATTGCAGCCCTTGCCATTTATGGGTACCGGAAATTTAAAAAATGACCAGTTTAATGGTTAAGATACTTTTAAAAAAAACTCCATATAACACCAAAGCTACAACCCTCCCCCCGCAATCCGCCACCCGGCAGATGCGGGGTACTCCGTTTATTAAGGGAGACTTTTAAAACCTCACGCATTCGTTTGCCGGAATTGTAGAAAATCCGGGGGTTGTATATTCGTGTATCATAAAATGTGCCCAACCACTAAACGTATTAAAAAGTAGTAAAATACTAAGTAGATCTCTGTATTTATCCTTAGTAAATTGACATTCGACCCCAAATTTCCTATTTAAAAGGACGCTTAAGTAGCGTCTCTCTTGATGAATAGTCGGGCCTTGCATCGGACAGATGCAGGGCTTTCTTTTTTTTAGGTTGATTAATACTCTTCTTCAGTCTCATCCAGGCTAAATTGCAGCGGCGCGTTGCCATCGGCCATGAGGTTGGTGGTTTTTTTGAGCAAATGCGATTCCGTCTCATAAAAATGCATCATATAGCCTGCTGTATTTAAAAATGCAACGGCATCACCAATACGCGGCAGGCGCGGTAAAACAATTTTTCGTTTTAAAATGATGTCTTTTTCCAGGCAATATGCACCGGTAAAGTAAACGGCTACAGGCTTTTCATTTTTTTGGGAAGCTTGCAATGGTATATATGCGGGATCTACCAAAAAATCGGCACTTGAGCTTGTCATTTGGCTGCGATTCATCTGAAGACCCACAAGCCAGTTGCCGCGTGTATCTTTTTTACGGTGCACAACACGCGCCACAGTCATTCCGGTTTGGTCGAGAAGTGATCGCCCCGGCTCCATACGCAATTCGATATCACGCTGTCGCAATAAAGACGCCGCAGTCTGTCCGTTTTTATTTTTTGTGGTCAGCACCCGCTCTAAAAAGTCTGCTTTTGGTGTTTCATTGAAATAAGGGTACACGGTGGGCGAACCGTAAATTTTTTGGTCGATCAGTTCATAGCCCAGCCCGTTATTGCCAAACGTTAGTTGCGGCCGTTCACCGCGGACGGCCTTCTTGAGTTCTTCCCAGAATGTTTTCCATTGTTGTTTTTCAGACAGATAATTGGTCAAAAATCCCCCGCCGATATCAATAAATGAGGTAGTGATCCCTTTATTTTTCAGCTTGTGGGCCAAAGCAATGGTTTGCAGCAGGGCCTGCCCGCGCTGGGGGATGGAGTAGCCATCCAGGTGAAAATGGAATCCACTCAATTGCAGTTTATCATACTTGCCTTGTGTATCTAAATTTTGGCTGACAAAAGCGTATGTATCATCAATATCAATCCCGAAGCGACTGTATAGTTTCTCATCTTTATATTTGAAGCCGCTTATGCGCAAACCAACCTTCGCTTTAATATTTTGCCGGGCTGCAAGGCGGTTCACCAATTGGCACTCATCTTCATTATCCAGAATGATTAATACCTCATTTTCAAGAGCAAGCTGTACCAGAGACTCGTCTTTTATGGCCGCAGTAAGAACCAGTTTTTGGGTAGGGAACGCTATATCCAGGCATTGCTTCAGTTCTCGAAAACTGGCTGTATCAACGCCAAAGCCGGTTTGCTTTGCTTTCTCAACAAAACCGAAAGATTTATTAGCTTTGCGAGCAAAAAAAATGGAGTAATCCAGCTCGTAGGTATCCAGTAAAGCAGCGTACTGCTTATAATTTTTTGTAAAGGGCTCGAGATTATGCAGATTTAAAGGCGATCCATAGGTTTCAAACAGCTTGTTGATTAATGTATGGTCACCGGTAACCTGCTTCATCCATTCAGAAGTGATAGGGGTGAGCGGGGGAAATAATTGAGATAAATGATTATACGACATGAGGAGAAGCGTGGCAGGAAGTGAAAATTGATTTTCGAACAAATGCAGCCCATTCACTTACAAAATTGTTTCTGGTGCGCGAAAGGGCATCATTATCAAAGGTAACGCCTTCACTGGGGGTGCCGGTTACGGCAATCTGTGTATTGGTCTTTCCCCGGGCGTTAATTACAAACCCCTGGGGTGAAAGGGCAAGACAGCCGGGCGTATAGCTTTGGGATTCAGTTTCATTTTTGAAGATCTGTATCATTCCTTTCTCAAGTAAATTTCGATACAGCGGAGATTCATCACCTAAAATAGAAACCTTTGAAATTCGTGCATTAACAAGATGATTAACCTGCTTTTTTTCGCTTGAATCACTTTTTTGAAGCACGAATGAATCAATAGAATGATTGATAGAAACCGACGGGTTTTTAGCCATATCAAACCGAAGCAGTCCGTGTTTTATTAAAGCCAACATTTCTCGAATGCTTTGAACAGGAGGCCCAAAAGTAACTCGATTTAGCTTAGGCCGGAATTGCGTATCAAAATATTGTTGTGATGCAGGCGTGAGTCCGCCAAAAGCGTAAAAGCGACCAAATAAGGGAGTGGCTTTGCGCCAAACGGCGGTTACTGCTGCCCACGGACTTTCGATTTCGCCCTTTTGAGCTTGGCCCACAAAAAACTGCCAGTACGATGTTATAAAATCATTGTAATCTTCTGTGTTTAAAAACTTTTTATTATTCAGCGGATTTAAAAAGTCAGCAGGGATAAACGTCTCGGTCTCCGGATTACGGGCATGGAATTTATGGATGTAATTACGCACTTCTGCAAAGTTGCGGCAGGCCGTGAGGTCTTTATCGACTTTGGTATTATAAAAGGCATAAATCATTTCCTGCTTCAGTAGCGGCTCAATTTGAGTCTTGAAATTAAGCTTGTCCGTTTTAGATTGTGCCTGTAAGGCTTCAAGGGCTGTGTGGGTAAAAAATTTCAATGGAGGTGCATCAGCCGGAACGGGTCCGCGAGGTATCATGGGAAGTCCGCTGCGTGAGAATGGTAAAATAACTTCCGGTTCATTACCTGAAGGTTGATAAGTTGGAACAGCGTTATCTTTAACTGGAACGAAGGTGCCTCCACGACCTTCGGTTAACGCCAATACAGCATCAACAAATGTTAGGCCGAGACCTTTTATCGCTACTTTGTCTCCGTTTCGTATGTTGTGTAAACGTTGTTTTACCGGGTAAATAAAAGGGGTGTAACTGATGTTTTCACGATTATCCGCAAAATTCTGAAATTCGTCTTCTGTCTTGCTTCGTTTATTTTTGGGGTGCCCCGTAGCGAGCAATATATAATCATACCGATGGGGCATAGGGCGGGCCTTACCATCCGCAGTATGCAGAGTAATACAATAGTCATTATCTTGTGGTGTGATATTCTGAACTTCTCCAACAAATAATTTTACCCTTACCTTGGGAGGGAGGTTTTGCAGTATTTGTTGGAAACCATCCATAAGATAGCGGCCTACGGAAGCTCGGCCCACATAATCTTTGCCGGTGATGTGTTCGTCCACATTGATTTGAAGCCATTTTGTGCAGGATGTGGGATTGTCCGTAACCGGCGGGGGTGTTTCGTCAATCCACATATTGATATCGCCGACTGAATTGTTTATAAACAAATATTCGGGTTGACCCGGATGATAAATTTCGCCCGCTCCAAAGAAAGAGTTTTTGTTATAGACGTGGATTTCTACCGGCTCCTCCGGTGGCTGCCTGTTGAATTGGGCCGCCAGACGCTCTAACCCAAAGATCCCTTTTGGCCCACCTCCAATTATAGCAATTTTATGAGGATCAGTATTTTGGTCATCTATGCCTGATCCGGAGCTGCCATCTAAAGGAGAGTGCGTTTTACGGTGTGATTCCAAGTCGTTAGCAATAGTGGTATTAGTGAAGTGCTTTAAGACCCATTCATCACTATAAATGGTGTCGAGATACCTTTCGCCGCTGTCGGCCAGAATGAGCCCGCAAGTAGCCTCATTCGGAATAGTTGATTGAAGTTTTTGTACCGCCGTAACCACAGCTCCCGAAGATCCACCTGCCAGTATAGCTTCCCGACTGATCAATCGCCGGCAGCCACTGATGCAGTCTTCATCGGTAAGATGGAGTACGTCGTCAATCGCATCTTTATTGAGTAATTGAGAGGGCCGACCCGCACCATGGCCGGGAATCATACGGTTTGCCGAAGAATGGCCAAAGATTACGCTTCCCACCGCATCAACTGCTATAATTTTCGTATCCAGATTATTTTTTTGAACATAATTGGAGCAACCCATAATGGTGCCGCACGTGCTTGTAGCAACCAGAAGGTAATCAAGCGGCCGGGACATGCCTTCGCTTATTTCGTGCATGGTTTGATAATGTGCGGCGGGGTTATAAATATTGGCGTACTGATTCGGCCAATAACTATCCGGAATTGACTGAAGCAACTGTTGAACCCGTTCCAAACGTGCAGACAGATAATTTCCGTGCTCGTCGGGCTTTTGTACTGTACTTATTTTCGCACCATAAGTTTGAAGAAGTTTTTGGGTGTGATGATTTATTTTCGGATCAACAACTACAATAAGCTCCAGGCCTAAATACCGGCACGCCTGGGCCAGCCCAATGGCCATATTGCCAGAACTTGATTCAATAACCGTATGATTAGGGCTCAATTTTCTTTCATCCAGGGCTTTGGAAAGCATCATACGTGCGGGCCTGTCTTTGATACTGCCGCCCGGGTTGAACATTTCAAGCTTGGCGTAAATTTTGAGCGAAGACTTGGGATAGAGTTTCTGGAGGGGGACAAGCGGGGTTTGCCCTATGGTTGAAAAAAGTCCTTTTTCTATTTTACTGGGTGGCATATTTGCAAAAAATTAAAGCTTCTTCATTTGATCTTTCAGGCCGGAAAGCATTGACTTCCACCACGTACTAAAGAGGGATTTTCCTTCGGTTCGTTCATATTTTATTTTTGCTTCACCCAAGGGCGGTTCATGATTCGTTTCCCGCAATACCAGCGAATTGGCTATAAAAGATTTTATATCACTGCCGTCTTCCAGGTTACTTTGATCTGCTTCGAGCATATTTATGCTCAAATTTTGATAGTCAGCAGTAAGTGAGCCGGTACCCCCAAAGTTATCAAGCGTCATATTAAAATCCATTCCGTATAATTGGCCCTCCTCAATACGGGTTAAAGCCAAATACTTAGTAGCCTCATTAAATATTGTTAAATCCACCGGCCCGACCGAACCCTGTACTGAATGGCGGCCATTATTATCACCCATAGGGAAGGAGAAGCCGGCTTTAAGAGCAGCTTGTCCCATCACATCAGCGCGGGTATCCAATTTGACGATATGATTATTGGTTAGATCAGCTTCATAATTTGATATGCCATAAAAAGTAGCAAAAATATTTTCAAAACTGACGGTGCCGGGGGTATTAAGGGTAGCTTTTTGCTGAGAATAAGAAATATATCCATTGGTGATGGCCAGGCTGTCGAGTTTAATTTTTGTATCCAGTTGTTTGAATTTTACGTGTGGAAATATTTTTTCATCCAGCGTTTTTGGTGGCCCGGGCGGCAAGCTTTTATCTTTGAATACTTCGAGGCGCGGGCGGCTTATAGTTCCTTTTTCAGCATATAATTTTTGTTGATTAATGCTCTGGCCAAAATTTATTTCCCGCAGTGATACGTGGGGTACCATCAGATTGAGACGGTCAGTTTGAACGCCTTTTTGCCGGGCAAATTCGAACTTTGGATACCGGGGAATGATTTGGAGCGAATCGGCATCCATACTTTTTTGGGTGCTGGAAAGGCTAAATTTTTTCAGGCTAAGGGTGTAGAAATCACCGGGCAGGTGGCGGCCAAAGCGGTCAAAGCCAATGGATAAATCATCGGTAACAAACAGTCGGTTTTGTTGTACGGTTGAAGAATCCACGGAAATATTGTTGAACTGTAGGCTCAATCCGCTCACCCATACACTGCTGTCTTGGCGTCCGCCGCGCCGGTTGTATATCAGAAATTGCCCGTCAGTTACTGCAATTCTATCAACAGAAAGTGCTTTTTTATTTGACGGAAGCGCGCCGTACAGCGTAGAATCGAAGGAGGAGAAGGAAGATTTTTTATCAGCCGTTGAATTGGTTTTTATGCGGGGTGATTGTATTTGCAGATTCGGAGACTGCACAGTAATTGAGCCTACGGTCAGTTCATCATTTATAAAATAATTCCAGATGCCTATCCCACCAATGGAAAGATCTTGTATAGCGGTACGAAAAAGTCGCTTTTTGGATGCCGTGGTATCCGGCACGGCGCTGGTATCGGCCTTAAGTTGCAGGCCTTGGAATTGAACGGATCGCCCCAGCAGGCCAAGGTCCAGATCATCATACTGCAGGGAATATAAGCCGTTGGACGATTGGTGTATCTTGTCTTTCAGTCGGTTCCCCACATATCGGTCGCCAAACACGCTTAATATGACTTGTAGAAGGATAAACAGGATGAGCAATCCGGCGGCGATTTTTAAAAAAAGGGCAGCCGCTTTATTCATAAGAAATGCTTTGCAAAACCTTTGATATTGTCATGCTGAACTTGTTTCAGTATCTCAAATTGTGGTTTATGCCTATTAAACATAGATCCTGATCCGCCAGCCGGCGGACAGGATGACAAGGGTGGTTTCGCAAAGGCCTCCACAAGAAATTCTCAACTGTAATGAATGTAGCAAAATGAATTCAGGACTTAAGAAAAGCCAAACTGAACTTAGTCTTCATTGTGCCATGTTTTGAAATAAGCGCGCGTGTACGCTTTTTTCATTCGATCGCTTGTTTTTTTTGCGAATGAATAATTGACGGTAGCGCCCGCCAGCCCGCCAACAATGGGGATAAAACGGCCCGCATTTTTTGATGAGAAATTCTTCCCAAATATCTTTCCAATTTTGATAATCAGTTTCAGTACAAAATTATCTGAGGCACTGCGTGAGCCGGCCACGGCGCTGGCTTTCAATAATTGGTGCTTAAGGGTTGCCTGGGTCACGGCGTTAAGGCCAAGGGCCTCAAAATAAATGTTCATCATCTTGTCTTTTTGTAGCGGGTCATTGCCGTCGAAACCGTTGAGTATAGCAAAGCGCTGGGAGAGGCGATAAAGCTGAAGCGAAAGCGAAACGGTATCAACACTGGCAAATGTAACCGAGGTCATAAATCCACCAATGCCGGTGGTAAGTCCGCCCATGGCACTCCAGGTGTAATACGAAGAGCGATAATCATCCATAATTTCTTCAATGCGCTCATAGTGATGGTCCAGATCACGAAAATCCTCAATTTTTTGGACATCTAAATCGTGCTCGCGGGCTCTTTCAAGCACATCGCCGGGTTCAACATTTATAATAGAATTTTTTATAGTTGATAGCATGAGTGAGTAACCTATTTAAATTTTCTTTAATTTATGCTAATCATTCTTTGATTGGTATCCAAGTTCCGAAGGGGGTTCGAATACGCAAAAAAACATATTTTACATCGTTTAGTGGTACAAAAAAGAACTGATTTAATTAGTTCCTTTTTTTATAAAAGTAAGTATCCTTGCAAAGGAACCGGCCATATCAAACGCTTACCAGAAATTAAAAGAGCCCCAAAAGTCGGAGCTCTTACATTGCCTATTATAGCGTGGGAGCTAATATAGACAAGGGGGATCAACACTTTAGTTCGCGCCTCTCTTATGTCAGGCCTTGTTGATAACATTTCGGGCTTCATCTTTTGAGACTCCAAGCCGCTGCTGAACCCGTCCTACAAGTTCTTCTTCTTTGCCTTCGGCGTAGCGTAGATCATCATCGGTTAATTCAGCATATTTCTGTTTGAGATTGCCTTTTTTTTCATTCCAGTTCCCTTTGATTTTTAGCTCATTCATAATGGTAGGTTTTTTTTGCGATTGATTGTTGCTCGTAGGTTGTATTTGGCGAATGCGTTTAGTTTCATCGTGGATGCGGTCTACCAGTTCCTCGGCCGCTTATTTGCCCTTACTGAGGGTGGTGGGTTTCGATCGATCCATATTTTTATTGGTTATTTTTACCGGCAATTAGTTGAACCGAGCTATCAGGTTCCTGGTATTGATAAAGTTCAAAAATAGATGGTTTAAATCGAAATTTGGGTGTAGGGCACTGGTCGGCATCAACCCCCTCGGCAAATTGTAAATCGTCTTTGTCGGTAAGTAATGTCACACCACCGGTGCCCGTTATTTTTATAAGGGCTGATGAAACCGGAATGGCAAAAAAACGAGTGCCCGGCCCAAAAAGACGTTCACTTTTTATAATCACATAGGCTATTTCGTTGCTCTCCGGGCTGCGGGTAATTTCAGTGATGGTACCCAGCGGCTGGCTCTCCATATTTTGAATCTGATGGCCCACCGTTTTCAGCAACAAGTCGGTTTGTAAAGCAGATGACATGTAGATCCTCATATTAAAATCGGTTACAAATACAATTTGGTTGATTGATAACGGCTACATCCACGCATATCATGGTTGCCCATTACCCACGATTGTGTTTGGTTATTTTACTGAAATTTTTGGTTGAGGAAGGTATAAGTACATACTATTATTTTGTGGTAAATTATACTACAAAATAATGGTTAAGAAGGGGCTGCTTAATAGTAGAGAAATACAGAGAAGGGATGTTATTCTACCAAATCGTTCAACATGGCATAACGGGTCATTTCCACATCGGTGCCCAGGTTCATTTTTGTTTTTAAGCGGGCGCGATAGGTGTGAACCGTATTAGGACTTATGCTAAGCTTATCTGCGATAGTTTTAATTTGATCTCCGGCTGCAATCATGCGCAACACTTCAAATTCCCGGTCGGAGAGTATTTCATGAAGAGAGCCATCCATGGCATCTTTGCTATCGTGCGTGCGATTAACTTGCAGTGCCAGCTGTTCGGCTACGGCATCGGTGATATATCTTCTCTTTTGAGTAACTATTTTGCGAATGGCTTTAACCAACTCATCTGATATGCTCGATTTAGATAAATACCCCATAGCCCCCGCTTTTAGCGAGCGCAGGGCAAACCGTTCAGCGGGGTGAATACTGAGAACAAGCACCGGCAGGCCGGGGTACCGGTTTACAATGTCTTTAATCAAATCAAGTCCACTTTTGCCGGACATGGTGATGTCCGTGATAACCAGATCAGGTTGATGGTCATCAAGCATGGAAAGCAGCTCATGACCATCAGAAGCTTCCCCGATTAGGTTGACGTCAATTTCTTGTTGAATGACCTTCTTTATGCCTTCCCGCACCAGCGGATGATCATCAGCAATGGTAACGTTTATCATAATTGATTTTTTTTATCTTAACTTTGAAACAGCTGTATTTAGAAAA
>Ga0306906_1000570_pt1 | contig 13599 bp, 12 predicted proteins | sample AntRauTorcE11897_FD_190405 | JGI IMG/M metagenome (GOLD analysis project Ga0306906, IMG submission 190405) | Saline lake microbial communities from Rauer Islands, Antarctica - Metagenome Torckler E11 #897 (v2) (version 2) | ecosystem: Environmental > Aquatic > Non-marine Saline and Alkaline >...
AGGTGAACGGAACTGGGAAGACATGACTGGGGACTACGAACTGCACGTACCCATCAAAACAATAATACCCAGTGACGATCTCGAGCACACAAACAAAGAATCAGGGTTAGTATGGATCCATGGGGTGCCCTATATCAGGGCGATTGATGGCAAACTAGAACCTGTAGACGAGTAACAGCGCACACCCTGCGCTGTTTTTATTGTAAATCTGTAATCTGGTACGCTGTGCTTATATCGTACTTCCCTACCTTTGTCCGGCGCAAGTTTTGCAAGCAAGCTGGGTAGCCTAACGTTCGACCCAGCTCTTCAGCAAGCGAACGAACATAAGTGCCACTAGCAACCAAAAAGCGTACCGTTGCAACGGCACGGTCGTCGTCGACTAGAACCTCCAACAACTCAACCTCATGCACGGTCATCTGTCGCATGGGAATGTTTATAATCGTGTCGTTGGTGATTTCGGCTTCTCGCGCTCGTTTATACATGGGGACACCATCAACCTTGATTGCACTGTACGCAGAGACCGGTAGGGTATGAACACCGACAAATCTGCTCAACGCAGCAGTTAGCTTTTGCTCTAATTGTTCCACTGATTCAGTAACGGCGTATTCATCGATAATCTCCCCCTCCATGTCTCCTGTAGTGCGGGATTCACCTAATCGCACATCTGCAATATACTCCTTATCAAGCTTAACGAGCTCAGCTAGCTGCTTGGTCCCGGATCCGACACCAAGTAGCATTAAGCCGGTAGCCAGTGGATCAAGTGTCCCGGCGTGGCCGAGTTTCGGAGCTTTTGCGCCATTATGCGTATCGCTATAGACGCGACGAAGGCGGCGGATCACATCAAAAGATGTAATACCGTGCGGCTTATCAATCAATAATAAATCAGGCCAGTTAGTCACGTTAGACGAACTCGATTAGTTTCACCATAAAAAATGCAAAGAATAGAAGCATCATCACACCTTCCCATTTTTGAATCTGTCTTGCCAAGCCAGTTACAAATAATATCAAAGAGGCTGCCAACAAGACCAGTATACCTAACTCCATAACTACTACATCTGCCACTAAAGGAGTTATCAAACCTGGAACACCAACTACCAGCAAGATATTGAAGGCATTGGATCCGAAAATGTTTCCGATCGCCAGATCAGTTTCGTTGTTACGAATTGCTTGCAGAGAAACAAATAGTTCAGGTAGTGACGTACCAATCGCAATTGCTGCGATAGACACCAGACCAATTGGGATAGCTAACCCAGTCGCAATATTAACAGCCATCTCCACAGTGTAGTTTGCACCAACCAGCACGGCTGCTAGACCAAGCACTACGAATACAATTGATTTAATCTGTACCCCTACACGTTCTTCGGTATCCTCAGGCGTGTCAGTTTCCTTAGCAGATGAGAGTAAGTACCATACGTAAGCAACCAAAGTCCCTACTAGTAGCACTGACTCAACGCGGTCAATCACCCCATCATATACACTGGCCAAAAAATGCACAGTAGCGATAAAAAAGATCGGTAGTTCAGTCTGCAAAAGATTTCTGCTAATAAATATCGGGCCGCCTAACGCTGCGAGCACACCGACAATCAATAGGATGTTAGTAATATTAGATCCTACCGCGTTTGCAATTACAATTTCGGTTGTACCCGCCAATACAGCAGCGAGTGATGAGGCAAACTCAGGCACCGACGTACCCAATCCAACAATCAACACTCCGATAGCAAAGCTACTCATTCCAAAAGCTACACCAATCTGCTTGGCGCCAGCTACAAATAAATCAGCTCCTCGGACCAATACAAACAAAGATGCGCCTAGTATTCCTACCCATTGCGCCAGTAACATTAACTCCATATAGGCGATAGTATACCGCACTGTTGCAAAGAAAAAAGCCGGTACGCTCAGGCACCGGCTTATTTGCTAAACAGCACTCAAGAAATCCCCGTACCCTTGTGCTTGCATATCTGCTTCAGGTATAAACCGTAGGGCAACCCCATTCATACAGTACCGCAGACCGCCTCGATCAACTGGACCGTCATCAAATACATGACCAATGTGGTTATCGGCAATCGCCGAACGAGTTTCGGTCCGTACACTAAATAATTTACGGTCTTCATGTTCAGTCAAGGCATCTGGTGTGATCGGCGCCACAAACGATGGCCAACCAGTTCCTGAATCAAATTTGTCTCGTGAAGAAAACAGCGGTTCTCCTGATAGTACATCGACGTATATCCCTGGCTCATAGATTTTATCTAGTGGACTCGTCCCAGCTGGTTCGGTCCCGTCTTTTTGGGTCACTTTAAATGCTAATGGATTCATAGTTTCTTTCAGTGTCGCCATATCTGGCTTTTCGTAGTCTGACCAAGGGTAGGTGGTATTAGTGTTGTTCATAGTTGTGTTGTTACGCCATGGGAGATTTGGACTCGTGTCCGACCCCCAGTGCTCTTGTATAAAATCAGTTCGTCCTGAGCCGTTTCGGTAAAACTGGTATTTTAATTTGGTTAGCGTGCCTTGATAGTAATCTTGATGATACTCTTCCGCTTTGTAGAAAGTTGGTCGTGGCTCTACATCAATCTGCAGCGGTGCATCGTATGGACCGTTTGCATTAACTTCGCTGATTAATTGGTCGATGACCTCTTTTTGTTCTGGGGTTTCGTAATAGAACGCAGCTGAATATTTATCACCCCGGTCACCAAATGTTCCATCGCCATCGGTCGGATCAGTAGTTTTCATAGTGACGATTAGCAAATCTTCATATGACACCTGATTGGAGTCATATGTTACTTCGACCACCTCTCTGTGTCCCCCGCTACCATAATTTTCATAGGTTGGATTTTCGGTGGTACCACCGGCATAACCAGATACCGCCTCAATCACGCCCCTCGTCTTTTCCAGATCAGCCTCTACACACCAGAAACAGCCACCCGCCACCAGAGCGGTGGTGATAGCCGGTTCACTTGTACCTTGTGACGCAGGCACTGCAGGTGCTTGTGTCATGCTCGTGGCCTGATCAATTGTTTCGGTAACTTCTGTGGCCACGACATCAACAGCTTCATCTGTAGCCGTTGTGACCGCTTGTGTCACCGTAGCTCTGGCGTCTGCAACTTCTTCTTGTGCTAATTCTATTGCACTATCAACGGCCACCTCCGGCTCTGCAACCGTGCGTTCTACTTGGGTTGCATCGAACCCAAACCATCCCCCAATAATTAGCAATAATCCGCTTAAAAATTCCATACTAGTGTGACTTTGATCATAATACCTATTAGTACTTGTATTATTGGATAATATTTCGCTAGCGAAAGAATTCTTTTTCTGCTGCCCGCAATTGTTTGATCTTTTGTTTGTAGTCTGGCACCTGCTGTGCCACCAGAGCCCAAAATTGTGGCGCATGATTCATTTCTTGCAAATGGCACAGTTCATGGACGATTAAATAATCCTGCAAGGCTGGCTCTAGAAATAGAATCCGGTAATTAAAATTAAGGTTCTTCTTACTACTGCAACTCCCCCAGCGTGACCGAGTGTTACGAATCGCAACCCGATTGAAGTGCAGACTGTAGTGCTGGTTGTAGTGCGCTAGACGCTCATGACATAAATCTCGTGCAGCTTCTTTGTGTTCAGCATAATGCTTTTTGACAACTACGGGCCAAGGGCGCGGGCGGCGGCTACGCCGCCGCCGTACCACCCTCACTCGCCTTCTACTCACTCCAAACATACAATAGCTATACGTTCAAATAGGTAATGGTCAGCTGCAGCACCGTCGCAAAACTCACCCACGCCAAGTACGGAATCTGCGCGTACGCGACCCACTTGGCGTACGGCCACACGGCATACATCGCCCACGGGATAGTTACCAGCACCACCAGGATCACGATTGCTGCCAGCCACAGGTTCTGCAATCCAAATTGCACCGGTGTAAACGCAGCGTTTGCTAGCAAGTTCAGTACAAATGGTAGCGCTACGATCGCTGGAATTTCACCTTGCCAGACTTTCAGAAATACGTAGCCAAAGCTAACTGCGATGATCGCATACAACACCGACCACACCGGTCCAAAGAGCCACGATGGTGGCGCCCAACTTGGCTGGATCCACTGTGTATAAATTTCCGCTTCTCGCATGCCGTTCATATCTGCGTATTATACCATTTTGTTGACTTATTTTGGAGATTTCGTTATGTTTTAATTAGACATTGAAGGAGGTATCGACATGCTATCGACACAAGACAGAGTGAAACTTTGGAGAGACAACACCCCACCCCCGCTGAATAAGCCACTCTCATACGATGCTTTCGTTGTACTTGAGCTGGATAATATTTCAATCGGTGGTGAAGTGCGTTGGGATGTGGCGCTCGAACAGTACGTATTTCAACCAGGCGAAGAAACCTCAGACACATCGTATGAACTGTACGAAATCACTTACCTTCATACTACTACTTAGAGTTTCGCCATGTGATAAGAAACGTGCTCGGCGTGTACGTTACTCGCGGGATTCATGACCAACAGTGCCCGCCGACGTCAATGGAAGATCAGCTGCCTGCATTACTGCGATGCCTGACTTACTAGACCGAATTACTAAAACGAGCGTCGATCAGACTGCTCGTTATTTTATTAAAATGGCTGCTCATCCCCACTGCCTGCTTGCGCCAGCTGCCACTGCATCCTGGCCAGACGCACTAGATTATAGTCATACTCCTCATCGCACGCCTCGTAGATTGGTTTGAGTTTTTCGTCACCATGTTCATCAAGTGCAGCAAACAGCTCGACTTTAGCGTCTTTCCAGTTAGCTGGCTCGAGGTGTTTGATTTGGTCCATAGTGACAGAGCCGTCTTCCACTAGTTTCTCGACATGACTCCAGATAGTCTGTTCCGTCATATCGCGCACGTGCGCCATTTCTTTGATACTACTTTCCTTCAACAGCAATTCTTTGGTCTGGGTGTAGGTGTCGGTTTTTTTTGCGTACTGCAAGACTTTTTTAGCTTTTTCTACCTCGTTCTCGTCTGGCACTTTACCGCCGTGGGCCACTACGAACCGCTCGTGCATCACTTCTGCTTCGCCTGGCTCCATGGCTTCAAACGCTTCGTCAGCCTCATCCGCCAGAGCGTGAAAACGCACATCAGCAGCGACCACCAGTGGATCAACCTGCAAAGCATTAGGGTGCATCCCCAGCACCTTCAATCCCTCAAGCGACCGCACCCGCGACAGTGCTACGTATCCTTGCCCGTAGACAAAGGCTTTACTCAAATCAATCTCGGCCGCATCAAGCGACATACCCTGGCTCTTGTGCACTGTTATCGCCCAAGCTAAGCGCAGTGGGTACTGGGTAATCTGAGCCAGTACCTTGTTGTCTTCGGCAATCTCCCACGAGGTCGTTTGCATTGTGATGCGCTTGCCGTCGGTCGTCTCGATCACTGGGTCACCATTTGATTCAAATTCGATCACCCGCGCCAGCGTTCCATTGACGTACCCTACCTCGAAATTGTTCTTCGTACACATCACCATGGCGTCTTCCTTTAGTTCCAGCATCTGGGGACTAAGGCAATTTTTCATCAACCCTTCGATCAACGGCTTACCGCCCTTGCCTTCCATCTGGAATTTTCGAATTGGTCCAGGCAATTCGGTCAACTTCTGATTATTCACCGCATCGACGTCTGCGTTGTGGGTGTACAATCTGGTCGGCTCAACATTTTCGTAGCCAATTTCTTTTTGCTCATCCAACAACGTGTAGTGGTCCTCTTCAATTTGGTTTTTGCGGATTGAACCCAGCAGCCCCAAGAAAATTTCATCAGCTTGTCGGTGCTGTTCAGAGAGGTAACAAATCAGCGGCTTAAGCGCTAGCCACGCTTCACTCATAAAGGCATAGGTCATGATGTCACCCTGACGTGTTACTGGTGGTAACTGGAAGAAATCCCCAATGCACACCACCTGAATCCCACCAAACGGTTCCTCGCTCTCACGAATGGTACGCAAAATTTTATTGACTGAGTTGAGAATCTTACCATCAAGCATCGAAATCTCGTCGATCACGAGCACCTGGGTAGCTTTAACGCGTTTATTGATGCGTTCTTTGCCGGCGATTGCATCGAGGTCTTGGGGAGTGAGATGATCTTTGATACCAACTCCGCTCCAGCTATGGATGGTCATCCCACCAATATGCGTAGCAGCAATACCGGTCGAGGCCGTCACTGCCACGTGTAGCCCGGCGGCTTCCAGCCAATTGATGTACTGATTAATCACGTACGTCTTCCCGGCTCCCGGCTCCCCCGTTAAAAACACATTGGCCCCAGTTTTCAGTATATCGAGCGCCCGGTCTTGAGTCATATGCACGCCATTCTAACACGGATGAAAAATTTTAACTTTTACAATTTAGTATGCATAATAAAATTTAGACGAGCTACTGAGCGTTACCTACACTGCCGATGAACTCATCGGCTGGGCCGGCGCCGTTAACCCAGAAGACTTCAATCCACAGCTGGTCGAATCGTTCCAACCCAACAAGCGTAGTGAGGCACACCGCTATACATTAGATTGTTGATTAGTCGCTCCACTCACCCGCGAGGTAACATTTGTTGTTTCGATCCCCCGCCACCCTGATGATAACGCATTGATTCAATCAATCTATCCCAGCAGGACGTTGGTGACCTTCGAGGTAACATAAGCGCACGTGAACGAGTCATCTTCTTTGATTTTAACCATGTTGGCGAAACCCTTGTTGAAGCATGACTGTACCACTGGTACGGTTTTTCTTATTGAACCACATCTTTTTCTCCATCAAAGTACCCTTCAGTAACATCGATAAGCGTTGGTTCGTTAAACAACTCTAGCAAATGTTCCTTTTCTGCACTTTCAATCATTTCGTTCGCATAGGTCGGGGGAACACCTTTCATGGTAGAAAGCGTAATATGAGGGTGTGCATTAGTAGACTTAGGATTCTCTACTAACAGCGCATCTGCCTTACCATCAGTCACACGACCAATAATTTTCATTTTTAGTTTTTTCCCGACTTCTATTCCCTCTAGTGAGCCTGGACGGAACGCAATGGTTGAATGATGAGCTAGTACATTTTTGTGCACCGGTTCAAATAACTTAGTTAATAGTCTGATGTCGTCAACAAACGAGGCGGTATAGATTACATTAGGCTTATTCATACCATGATTATATCTGATAGTATTTAAATTTTTACTCGTTCTTGCCTTCGCAATTAGATGGTGATTAGCGTGGCCAATAAGCCGTCGCTAACAGATCAGACTGTTTATCTGGTATAGACTGATATACCGCCTCACTCACATGTGGGGCAAACGGATGAAGTACGATCAGGTACTGTTGCCACATCTGCAAAAATGCAGACGCTGCAGACACACTACCTGTAGCCGCCGCTCTTTGCACAAGCTGTTCTATTTCTGGTAATGCTGCTACTACTTTCTCTTGCGCTCGTGCGTAAAAGTGGCGTTCAATATCACCACCAACTGACTTTCCTAACCCGCGCAACGTCCGCACTATTGCGAAATCAACATCATTGAGGCGACCAGCCGACTTCGCAGTGACATTGTGATCAAGAATAACATTGTAGGCTCGTGCCACTCGCCATACATCTTGGACAAATTCTTGATATTGCATTAAATTTGATTCTTCAAACACAAAATCATGTGCTTGATCCATATAAGAAACGAGTGACATGCGTGTCACATCCGCACCGTACACATCTAAGTATGTGTTGAGAGAAACTGAGTTTCCAAGACTTTTTGACATCTTCTGACCATCAGCACCAAGGACCAGCGGATGAAAATAGACATACTCAAACGGCATCTTCCCTGTGAGATACACACTCATAAATAACTTTCTTGCTATAGACAGGCGGAGTAAGTCTGAACCAATAACCACCGATTCACTTGGATACACACTGTCGAAATCTACCCCCTCTAGATCTTTGAACACAAACACACTCCATGCACCAGACGTAAACCACGTATCAAACGTATCAGTCTCCTTTAGATACAACCCTCCCTCAACAGGATCTGTTGTCCATACAACTTGTGCTGAGGCATATACGCGCTGCAATCCAGCGCTGATAACTTCAAAGGTATGACCAGCATCGAGCAGCTCTTGTAAGTTGCCGTAATGTCGCTGATCTTGGTCATCAAAAAACCACACCATAAATTGAGAAGCATCTTCTACTAGATACCAAACAGGCATCGAAACACCCCATACATTTTGTCTCGAAATTGGCCAATCAATCATTTTGTGCAACCATTCAACCAAACCTTTTTTGCGCCATGCTGGATGAATATGAAGCTTTTCATTTTCAATTACTTCAAGTGTCTTTTTTCGGATTGAGATCTGTTCACCATCAATATCTAAAAACCATGACAGTCTGATCAAATCAACTATTTCATGTCCTTTCTTACACAGTAGCTGTGTCATTTCACCGTCATGTTCCGCTGACAGTGCACTCTGCTCCTTGAAATACTTAATTTCAGCATTGTGTGCCGTTTGTAAATTGTGACCAGGGTATCTTTCCATCAGCAAGCCCTCCCAATCCAAATAACTACGAGCCGGTAAGTGGTTGCGAATGGCATACTCGTAATCATATCGATCAAAAGATGGTAAAAACGGGGCTAGGTAATCTCGCTCTGTGTGCCACTTGACGCTCCTGGTACTCTTTACTACCTGCACCTCTGCTCCAGTGCACGGATTGATCAATGTCATCCCGATCAGCTGAGCATATCTCTTATCATCATAATGTACGAGTATGTGAGTCATGGAGAACAACTGTTCTGGGGCAACTGTTTCAATCATCACACTACCCTCTGAATCTTTATGATTAAAAGTAATCCCGTACCGAGTTGCAGCAACTTCTTTCTTTTTTAATTCGATGTCAGCCAAAACAGTCGCGCAGTGCGGACAGTAATGCACCATGTAGCTTTTTCGTCCTACTAATCCGTCGCCGACTAATTTTTGGAATGTGTTATTCGTAGCTGCAATCGCGGGATCATCAAGGGTATAACGCAAACGACTCCAGTCCACCGAAGCGCCCAGTGAGGAGATTTGCTGCACAATTGTAGAACGGTGCTCTGTTACGAATTCTTCTATCGAAGGGAATAAATCTTCCGACCGATACTCGTGCCGCGCTGCGGTTACTCCTTTCTCTTCTGCGCTTCGTTCGTACGTTACCTGTGTTTCGTATCCACCATGATCAAGTCCTGGTATCCAAAGGACGCTCTCGCCTTGCGCTCGGTGATAACGAGCTTCAATGTCTTGTAATGCCACCATCAACGCATTTCCGACATGAATTGGACCACTAATATTGGGCGGGATTAAAAATACCGAATGAGTTTTTTTACTACCTTCAGCCTTGTATTCTGCACACTTTGCATCAAGCCATAAGGTCTGCATCGCCTGGTCTGATTCTTTGGGATTATAGTCTGGAAATTTCACCTACTTATTATAACCTCTAGCTGACCTTATTTACGCAAACTAGTTGACTTTAGTGTTAAAACGTGCTATACTTTTAATAAGTAAGATGATTGGCATCTTACGGTCATACGGGAGAAAACTCATGACCAATGTTCGTTCAAATACAAAAATCGGCGCCATTGGCGCCGCCATCCTTGACGCCCAGACAAAAACCGGCGTTGAGCTACCCACTATCGCACAAGCTCCGGCCAAGCCGAAGCGCAAGCGCTTGGTAACCCGCAAAAATCGTTCGGGCCAGAAAACAGTCATGCGCAAAGGCATTGGCTGGGAACACTCCATCGCGGAGATTTCTGTTACAGTCGACGAGGGAGATTGTGTTGTGGTCCAAGACGATGGACCCTACTCATATTCTGCGCTTCAGTTCGACGACCGTCGCCCTCAGCAACTGAATGTGCGTATGACCTGTCAGACCGACATGTCAGACCTCGCGGTCTGGTCGGTCCAAGGTGGAACGCACATCAGTCGGATCGATAAAGGCAACCTGCCGCACCTCCATGTTCCAGTTACTTGGGGCGCAGGTGGTGTCCCGCAAGTGCGCAAGGCTCACGAAGACAACTGCGACATTATCCTGATGGACGGCCTCGGTCGTTTTGTCCAGTTAATGGTCGGCATCACCGTCCGGTCGGGCTTCCAGCAGGGACAAAAAGGCCCGAAATGGTACAAGGTGTACCTGAATCTGCAAGAACAGTTTACCGGACAAGTCGTCCGGACTTCGGTGGCCAAAGCTACCCAGCTTGGCCTGGACTACGTCCCAAACGGGAACGGAGCTGCAACAGTGGTTCCGCTTTGGGACTACCACGCCTATCCGGGTCAGAACTGGCTCGGAATGAACCCTGCAAATGTTTTCGGCGCTGAAACCATCGTCCCTTCAGCAATTGCTGAAGGGCGCTCGGTCCAGCTGTCGCAAGCTTCGGCTGAAGAGTGGGTCATGCCAGAATTCGGTGAACCATCGAACAAGGATCGTGAACGTGGAGTCGTGCAATGGTTCAACGTTAACTGGCTAGGCGGTGCTGGCAAAATCATAACCGGCGATGGTGAGCTCATTCATCTTCACTGGACCAAGCTGCGTGACATGTACGTCCCTCAACCGATGCAGGTGGTCGAGTTCACCCGTATCAAGACCGACAAAGGTCACCAAGCTGGCGGTGTTCGCGCTGTCTAGACCCTGTTCCTTAAAGAGTATCCCCGCCGCAACATACATTTGTTGCGGTGGTTTTTCGTCTGTGTAAAAAAGTCAGGCTTTTCTAGTTGAGCTCTGTATAATAAATGTAATGCCAACTCGTTCTTCAGTTGCGGTCAAAGCCGCCAAAACTACTCGTAAAGCTAGTACCAAAGATGGTGCGGCTAAAGTTTCTATTAATAAAAAGCCGGCTAAAAAAACGGCGGCTAAAAAGTCAAAACCAGCGGCCAAGAAAACAGTAAAAAAGGCTACTGCTAAAAAAGTGGTCAAAAAGACTACCTCAACAAAAGTCAGCAAAGCTACTGAAAAAGCCAGGACTGACAAAGACTCTAAAATAACTACCTCTGGCAAAAGTCACCCTCTTGGCCACCTACTGATCGCTCGGCTGTTTCGAGAAGCTGGCTTCCGGGGTGGGATCTCTTCCAAGGAGTCCCTACTCGATGCCTATAGCACCGACGAGAGTATATTTTCAATTCGTCCCCAAGTAATACTACAACCAAAGAACCGACGTGATGTCGAGCTGGCGGCAAAAGTAATTGCTGAAAACGTCGAGCAATTCCCTTCACTTTCACTTACGCCTCGTGCTGCTGGAACTGGTCTTGGAGGCGGAGCGCTCACCGATTCGGTTGTCATCGACATGTGTGCCCATATGCAAAAGATCGGTGAAGTAACCGAAAAGAAAGGTGAAACCACCATAGTAACCGAACCAGGTGCAATGTGGCGTGATCTTGAAAAGAAACTCAAAAAGCACAACGCATACATTCCCTCGTTTCCTGCCTCAAAAGACATCTGCAGTATTGGTGGCGCCATTGGTAACAACTCTGCTGGTCCCGACTCGTTACGGTATGGTCACTGTGCACAGTGGGTAGCATCAATGGAAGTCGTCCTACACGACGGACACACCTACACCATCAAACCGCTTTCATACCGCGAATATAAACTACTGATTAAACAAGATCATGAACACGCTCGAATCGCCAAAGAAATCTTTGACCTGATTGCCAAGAATGAAAAAGAAATTAAGAAAGCCAAGCCACATACTGCCAAAAACACCGCCGGCTACCCCCTATGGAGCGTCATGCCAGACGGTGTAGCTCAATTCAAAAAAGGAACCGGTACATTTGACCTCACCCGGCTGATCGCTGGTAGCCAAGGAACCATTGGTATCATCACCAACTTGGTCATCAAAGCCATCCCAATTCAGCAAAACACATCACTGATCGCAATCCCAATCTTTAACCTTGATGACGCAGCTAGTACCATCATCAAAGCCCTTAAGCATAAACCGATCAATGTTGAGGTATTTGATTCACTGTCGTTTGATCTAGCTCTCAAAAACCCCTCGTTCTTTAAAGATCGCTTAGCAGGCACTATGTACTATCGTGTAATGCTATCTATGTACACCACGTATCACGTTCGCTTCCGACGTAAGCTCCCAGAGTTTATGGTCTTGGTTACCCTCGATGAGGATACCGTGCAAAAGGTCGGCGAGCGAAAACTAATCGATTCGATCACGAGTGAACACGTTAAACCTCGACTGGTTAAAAGCCCAGTTGAAAAAGAAATGCTGTGGCAAATTAGACGCGCAAGCTACACCCTGTCTAAATTCCAGGACGCTGGAAAGCGACCGGCGGCCTTTCTAGAAGACATGACCGTCCCACCAGAAAACCTCTCTAAATTCTTCAAAGAGATCAAGAAACTACTCAATGAATTCGGTGTAACCGCAGCGGTCCACGGACACGGTGGCAACGGTCACTTCCACTTCTATCCCCTGCTCGACTTTACTAACAAAAAAACCCCTGACCTGGTAGAGAAAATGGCCGAAAAATTCTTCGCCACAGCCATCAAGTTTGACGGAAACATCTGCGGTGAGCACAACGACGGTATCATCCGAACCCCACATTTGAGTAAGATGTTCAACAAGAAAGTGCTGGATCTATTTGTTACCACCGAGCATATCTTTGACCCGTACGATGTCTTTAACCCCGGCAAAAAAGTGAATCCACGTTTTGACATCAAAAAGACTATGCGTAAAACTAACTAACATAAAAACCAGATCACTAGATCTGGTTTTTTGTTAGTAAGTACCAATACTGCACACCATACAAAATTGGCGCTTAGTAAGTGCTATAGTATTTAGACAATAAGGATTATTCTTTAGTACTATAATTAACCATGAAACAAAAATTAATCGCTGAATGTTTTGGGACTGCTACACTCGCTTTTGCCATGCTGATTTCCATGAGTGTTGCCACACCGCTTATTACCACCCCGATAGTCGCAGGGTTGGTACTAATGTTATTTGTATATTCAATCGGATCGATTTCCGGTGCACACCTCAACCCAGCTGTCACTGTTGGTATTTGGGCAATCAAAAAAATCCCCACCAAAGATGCCATCTTATACGTTACAGCGCAGTGTCTGGGTGGTTTTACTGCCTTAATGCTCGCCTTCTATCTGTTTAACAACGTTGCAGTTGGCTTTACGACCGAATCATACACTGACTTCTGGGCCGAACTGCTCGGTATGACTATCTTTTCTTTTGGAATTGCCAGTGTGATTTACAAGAAAACCAATCTAACCGCGACCGGTCTAGTTATTGGCGGATCACTGACTCTCGGGATTTTGCTTGCAGTCGCTACTGGTTCAACCGGGATCCTCAACCCAGCAGTAGGAATTACGCTTGGAATGGTAAGTCTGAGCAACATCGCTGGTGCATTGTTTGGATCGATAATCGGCATGCACCTATACCGTTTCTTGGTCCGCTAATCAGACCCTAATCCCCTCACTAAAAATAAACACCTACCCTATGCCGGTCAGGAGCTTTATTCTGTCGGCATTATTTGGTATAACTATGCCCACGCAGCCATTACCGGTTACACACCGGTCCCATCGTCTAACGGCTAGGACACATGGTTCTCATCCATGAAATCGGAGTTCGATTCTCCGTGGGATCAC
>Ga0306906_1000586_pt1 | contig 13364 bp, 7 predicted proteins | sample AntRauTorcE11897_FD_190405 | JGI IMG/M metagenome (GOLD analysis project Ga0306906, IMG submission 190405) | Saline lake microbial communities from Rauer Islands, Antarctica - Metagenome Torckler E11 #897 (v2) (version 2) | ecosystem: Environmental > Aquatic > Non-marine Saline and Alkaline >...
ATACAACCTGTATAACAGGTAAAGAGGTTGTCCATTGCTGGCTTTTTGTTCGGGGGTTGGTGGGTTCGCTCATCAACCCTTTTAATGATTTTTTGAAATACTGCCAATAATATTTTGATTATTGAGTATTTTTCCATATATTGTGAGAAGTTAAGGGAGAAGCCCTCTCATTTTCCACCAATAATTAAGAATGGACAAACAACCAGTAGATAAGCGGCGGGTAAATTTAATTAAAGACTTAATTAGAAATGGCCGTGAAAAGACTTGGCAAGAATATGCGGATATATACGGCATAGAAACAGATAGAAGAGCGAGATATTATTGGGAATGGCATGTAGAGAATCCCGAATATTACTGCCCTGATTATGCGATAAGTGTAAGTTCTTCTACCACAGAGGAAACAAAAGAGGAAGTAGAGAAGTCAAGTTCTGAGGAGCAGTTAGATGAGGTGTTAGAGAACCTTGGGGAGTATGGAACACTTACTTTAAGCAGTGTTTGGCAGACAGTAGGTAAGGGTGGTGTGATAAAGACACTTGGCAGTTGGAAGAACAACGTTACAGGTGAGGACATAGAGAAGTTCAAAGAAACTGTAATAGATGAGATAAAGCAGTTTTCGCCGATAAGGAGTTTTACAAAAACAAATGCTATAGGGGGAGAAGAGCATATGGCTGAAATATCCTTCCCCGATTTCCATATAGGAAGGGTTTCGGTTCAAGAGTCAGAGGAGTTATACGCTTCTGTAATAGAGAAGACAATTGAAGGTCTTAGTGTTTTTGATTTAGACAAGATATGTTATGTGGTCGGAAATGATTGGTTGAATGTGGATAATAGTTATTACACTACGACCAAAGGCACACAGCAAAAAGATGCAGACGATTTCCCGACAACAACGAGAGCAGGTATTAGAATAGCTTTAAGTTCTATTTACAGGTTAAAAGAGTTGGGAGTCCCAATTGAAGTTATAATCATCCCAGGCAACCATGATAGGTTTAGAATGGATGCTATAGGGTTAGCTTTGGAAGGGTACTTTCATAACGATTTGCAAGTTCATATAGACGCTGAGAGGGCTTATAGAAAGTACAAGCAGTACGGAGTAAGTTCTTTTATGTACGAGCATGGGGAATTGAAAGCTACTCAGTACGGAATAACTTTTGCAACAGAGGAGCCGCATCTTTGGGCAAACACAGAATATAGATATGTAAGATGTGGTCATTTACATCACAACATAGAAAGAGAGTTTTCGGGGGTAGAGGTAACTTTTATGCCTTCTTTAGCTGAGAACAGTGATTGGGAGGATAGCAAAGCATACATATCTAAGAGAAGAGGTTTTGCATATATACATAGCAAGACTGAAGGGCAGAAATACCGATTCGAGATTAAGCCATGATTCAAAATTTCAAATTATTAGTAAGTGATTATACGTGACGTAATAGACAGGTTTCGGTTATTCTTAGAAAACTCTACGAACAGGCCTTCTCAAAACAGTGTAATCCCGAACAGGTTTTTGTACCATCAATTAGTCCAAGCTAAGGTTCATGTAATTGAGAAGTACAATTTCAACGGTTTTAATGTAGACAAGGGGGTGATTGGTTCTTTACCTTGTATAATGTTAGAAGAGGTTGATAAGGTTGATTCTAAGGTAGCTCCTGCGAGTGGGTGTTATTGGATGAAGACTATAGAGCCTGTGCCTGACATGATGTTTGATTTACCTATTACAGTTTCGGACATGGCAGGTAATGTTTATGATTACATCACATGGACAAATTTCCCGCATAAAAAGAAGTCAAGAGTAAAGGCAGAAAGGCAGGGTAATTATTACACAATAAGAGTTGAAGGAGGGGATAACCACTGGTATGTTTATAACAGCAGTGGGTTGAAAGCAGTTTCTTCTGATTTAGTGCCTGTTGATTCTTTAGATGTATGGTACTACCCTGATTGTGGGGAAGAGTTACCTTTTTGCGACCCATTAGACAAAGATTTTTTAGTTTCGGAGGAGCATTTAACGGAGATATTTGAGGTGGCTTATCGGATGATACAAGTTAGCAAGAGTTTGTCTGGTGGGCCTGATGTTAGGAATAATAGTAACGATGATTCGGCGGCTAATGTTTCTAAATCAAAATAATTAGATGGCAAGGAAAAGAGCAAGGTTAACAAACACACGTAAAGAGTTAAACTACGGTATATATGAAATGTACCAAGACTACAGTTTACGAGGGGATGAATTAGAACACCCTGTTTTAGAGAAAGACGAGTGGAAAGAGATATTATACTTTGTTTTTGAAGGTTGGTGGGAGAAGTTGATAAAAGATTTAATGGTTTTCAAAGTCCCTTGCTTTTTGGGCGAGATTTATATTAAAGAAAAGATAGTTCCTAACAGTGGTTACATCGACTGGCCTATGTCGAAGAAGAAAAAGAAAACTGTTTACAGCTATAATCCTGATGGGAGGAAATTCGGAATATTTTGGAGAAACAAACACGCAAGGTTAAACGCAATTAAGGTTTATAATTTTGAGGCTTATCATGGGGATTTTTACGATACTGATAGCTTCGTAGGAAAGATGGGGCTGAGAAATTGGATTCGTAAGTGCAGAAAAGACCCATATCTAAAGAGCTTTCGGGCATACATTGACTAAATAGACATGGAAATATTTGATTACGTAGAGATTGACGCTGCCATTGATGATTACATCACTGATGTAGGTGCAGATAGTATGTATTTGGACAGAAATCGATTAAGAAGAGTTGCTAATGATGTTGTCACAAAACTTTCCTTCAAACAAAACATGGTTCACAAAGTTGGGCTACATTTTGTTGAAAACTACCGAATAGATTTAGATGAGAATTTGTACAGTGTTGTCCAAGCGTTGTATAAAAATGTTGAGCACAGGGATGACACTATACGCCGAGAAAAGGTCGTTGAGTGGACAAAGCAGATGTACACCGAATCGGGATGTGATGTTGATGTCACGGTTAATTGTGAGGATTGTGTAGATAGAATGACTAATGGGGACAACATAGTTGTTGACGTTGATTACTTGTTTCGGCATAACAACCCACAGCTAGTTTACCAAGACAGGGTAAACAGATTTGGCGGTTTGGACAACAATGCACGACCTCTTTTGGGAACGCAGAATGGATGGAGAATATTAAAACCCAAACAGCATAATTTTGCAGGAGCTAACCAACAGGTTGGTGGGGGTAAAGATATAAACAAAGTTATTGGTGCGGGGGTGGAAAATCAAGGAGAGTATTGGTTAGATTACCCTAAGATGTACACCAACTTTAAGAAGGGTGCTGTTTTACTTAGCACCTTGGAATACAAAGCAGATGAAAATGGGTATAGAATGATACCTAATTTGCCTGATGTGTTTGATGCGATAAAGTGGGCGATAGAAGAAAAAGAGATGTACCGACAGTACAGAAAGACACAGAACAGGCAGTTTAAGCAGGACAGTAACGAAGCAAGGCAGAAACGAGAGATTGCTATGGGAAGAGCAAGAGAAGCCCTTAGACTTGTTTCTATGGAAGATTGGTATGCGTTTATGGACAATGTGTTTATGAAGATGTACTACCCTTCTCATGGGAATTTGGGTGCATGGCAAGAAGATGGGTATTCCAAGTGGATGTCACGATTAACAAGGAGATAGAATGTCAAGAAATAGCGATACAAAGAGAAATATAATAACTTCAACCTTCACCAAAGGTATGAACCAAGATGCTATTGATTCTTTGGTTCCAAAGGGGTATTATAAATCTGCGTGGAACTCTGTTTTAGAAACGGATGATGAGCATAGTTTTGGCATATCTTCGGAGAACTCTAATAGACTTCACACCCTACTTCCCCAAGGAGCTATTTTAAGGGGGCTACATAACGTAGAAGAAAGAGATAGGCTTTACACCTTTATACTTAATGGCGGAACAAGTGAGATAGGTTATATAGACCTTATTAGAGAGACTTACACGAGTGTTTATGACGAGTGTGATATGGACTTTGGGGTTGACACTTGGATTCCTGTTGAATCTAAAGTGATACAGCCTTGTAATGAGTTGATATTATATTGGGCGGTGAATGATTATTATTATCGTTTGAATGTCGATAACACAGATGAGGTAGAAGATTGCGAAGACATATTGTTGTTTAGACGAAACAATGTCGGTGTTGTTGATGCGAGTGTTAATGACAAAGGAGGTCAAGATTTAAGTGGTGGGGCATATGACATTGTAGTTCAACTAGAAGATAAGGATGGTAACGTCACAAATTGGTTTAATTTCTCACAGACAGTTCATTTAGGAACACAGAACAACACAAGTGATGAGATAAGCGAAGAGTCTATAAACATTCGCATAGCAAACCTTAGTCCTTTTTATGATTATGTAAATATTGGGGTGTTCCATAATGGTAACACAGTAGGAACGGTTGTGGCTCAACTTCCTTATACGACTAACGGGGTTGACTTTTTTTACAGTTCTAAAAACCAATACATTCGGGATTTAACTATTTCAGAAGTGTTGGGCCGAAAAGACGGATGGTTAAGAGGAAGTGATTTAATCCAATATGACAGTAGGTTATTTTTGTATAACTTACGAGGAGAAAGAAATTTAGATTACCAAGAGAGGGCTTTACGAATAAGACCCACATACATTGTAGGAAGAGTTCCTATGAAGTATGCTTATAAGTTCAAAGGGTTTCGTCACGGAGAGGTTTACAGTGTATCAATACATTGGAACTACACTGATGGCACGAGAACCAGAGCGTTTCACATAGGTAATTTTGAAGCTCCCCCTGCGAGCAGCGAAGATTGTAACGGTTGTGGGGGGAGTTTTTCTGGAAACAACGCACAGAGAACTACGACTTACACTGGTAATAGTGTTGAGAGTGATTCAGAGTCCGCACAAAGGGTTTTCACAAACCCAGACCAACAGTACGAACCTTTTGTGCCAACAGACCAAGGTGTGTTAAGCAGCGAAGACGCTTCAATACCTGATTACTCTAATGTACCTAACCCAAGTGCAGATAGTGGTGATGGAGATTGTGATTGCGATGTGTATTGCATCATGGCTAATTCTGCCAAACAAAGGATAATCTCTACACTAGCAGCCCCATATGCAGGGCTGAATAGTTCAAGAGAATTAGAAGCAGCTTTCAACTTACTTAGTAGAACTTGCGATTGCGATTGTGATGGCATATCTGGGGGATTAGAGCAGGAAGGGTTACAACCTCTTTCAGGGCTACCAAGTTCCTCAGACTATTCATTCAATGATGATGATGTAACACTGTTACTCAACTTCTTGAATTTACAATACAAAGTTCAGCAAGGTACATTAGCAGAAGCAGATGTAAAAGAGATTTTAGAGTCTACATTTACTTATGACGCAGCTGGGGATTCTTTAATAGAGTACACACCTGATGGAAATACCGTAACATTTAGAGGAGTTTCTTCTGACATAGATGTAGATTTAAGTTCAGAGGGTGGTGCAGAGGGTAATCAAGAAACAATAGGAGATATTTCAGATTGTGAGGGTTTAGATTACCCTTCGGGAGATGAACCTCAACCTTCAAGCGCCTTGCAACCAAATCAAAATTTAGGTGACGAAGAAGATGCTGACAGTCCCGACACAGACCCCTATTGTGATGAGTTTGATACAACAACGGGTGGCGATGTTCCATCAGATGTTGGTCAGAACAACACTTCAAATGAAATAGTAGACCCCGAAGATAACGGTACAGGTAGAGGTGTTACAACAGGGATGGGGGAAGAGGACTCAGATTTCACAACTGTTAGTAATGATTGTGAGCCACAGATAATTTACGAAGAAGGGGATTGCTGTAAAGTTAAAAAGATAATTCCTTGTATTGATGCGGAAGGGACTTTGAGTGGCTGGGAGAGTTGCGAGACTTACCCCACAACGAAAAGATGTGATATTGATGGCAAAGGGGATGAAAACATTTATGTTGACAAAGCTGGAACACCTATACGTCATTTGAAGATGCCAACAGTTAATATCGAACCTCATTTTATAAGTTATCAAGATGGAGTGCCTACAGAGTACAACATGGATAATTCTGAGGAAAAAGATAGTTATGCTCGTTTCTTGTGGTTAAAGTTTTATGACATAGAGCCGCCAAGAGAAGAAGAGTTAGACAAGCCTTTGAATGAAGAAAATCCTTTTACTATTAACATAGTACAAAGAGATGAGTCTAATAAGAGCATAAAGGCTTCGGGACTGTTTAGAGGTACGTTTAAGGGAAGAGTTCACAACGAGGAGTATTTGTTTCCTAAGAACGGAGTAAACTCTGTTGAGACTGTTAGTAGATATGTTGAGGACATAGGTTCTGAATTTGGTGATAAAAGAGGGGATATAAACAACTTAGCATCTGCATACACCTTTTTAAGCCCTGACACACAATTTAACCGACCTAATATTAATTCAGATAGAGTTAATTTCTTAATGGAGTTAAGAGGGCAAGGTTTTAGACATGGGCTTTATGCAGAAGGGATAGACCCCGACAGTTACTTTGTTGACACAAAACACTCTAAAGGTTCTCGTGCGGCAATAAACTTAAACCATTATGCGGCGGCCACAAATATCTTTGAGTCATCTTGTATAAAGGCAGCGTCTTATGCTCCTGCTAACAAGACAATAGATAAGGGGGATAATTTCACAACAAGTTTAATTAACCTTCATAGAGAAAGTTCAGTTTACATAGAAACAGAAGGGCCTTACAGAGATAAGTGGGATGGTAGTTTTGTAGGAGATGTCAACCAACACCAACGAGTGCTGAACGGCATTGGTGATTATGGGGATATTGTAGAGGATATTCCTAACCAGTATGGTAGGTTAGAAGACCAAATTTATGTACCTATTTATCAAGGTACGAAAGATGACTTAGCTAACGGCAGTTGTGAGGTAAGAACAGGAGATAGCTACATAAACTTGTTTAGTGTTAAGACCACAAGCTATGTTTCAGACAGAGTAGGGGTTAACCCAAGAAACAAAAGCATTGCTAAGTCTTTAGAATTTGGCGGTGGTTTTGTAGGAAGAATACTAAATAGACTTCTTAGTAGATTCTTCAACACTATTGGTGCGGAGAAATGTGGAACAATTCCTGAACAAGGGTTAGAAGCAGCAACTTTAGACCCACGGGCAAATGACGACTTGAATGGGTTAAGAGATGGTGGTGCTGATATAATTGTTGGGGGAAGTCCTGTGCTACCTGAAAGAGATACTTACTTCCCACAAGTGCAGAAGACTTTAGTTACTTTCCCAGTTGTAAGTGATGTAAACTTGTATTACAGAAAAGGGGGAGAAACAGAAGAGACAGCTTTTTACAAAGATTTGAACGGTCTTTCTTTAGACAGCTCTTTTGTGAACTCAGAGGGAGGGTACGATAATAGCTACTTAGACCAGTTTTGGTCGGTGATGAGTGAAATTGCTCCTGGGAAGATGATTTCAAGAGTCATCACAAATATACTTTTCACTTATGTGGTAGGTTTTTACTTTTTCTTTAAAGGTATAAGCATTGGCGCAGAAGCTATTCATAATGCTATTTATGGTTTGTCCAACTCTATTGGCCTACCTTTCGCTTTAGCCTCGTCTATTGCCTTGACACTCTTAGGTATATCATGGGTGATTGGTTGGGCTAACACAAACTTGGATAATAAGTTTTGGGATAATGTTTTAGGAATACCCGATTGTTTCCCTGATGAGTTTTTGGCAGACGATAAGTATAAGATGGAAGATGATAGGGTGGAAAGATACAGAGATGATTATTATGCTTATGAGTATGAAAGTTATTCAAGGTTTAACAATTTTGATCTATCTTTCGGCCAACCTATAAATTATAACACTTGTGATTGTTTGAATGAGAAAACATTAAAGATTGTTTATTCAGACCCACAAGACCCAACCTCATGGATAGATGCTTACAGAAATTACAGAGTAAACAACTATCTTGACATAGAGGCTTCGGCAGGTTTTATTTCAAGAATGTTCAAGCGGTCTAACAAGTTGTACGTACATACTTCTGATACGATTTATTCTTTAGAGTCGGGAGCTAGAAGCATGAAAACCAACGATGGAGATTCTATTTACTTGGGCAGAGGAAATGTCGTACAAAGACCTATCAATTTGTTTGCAGGTGTTGAGGAAGGATATGCAGGAAACATAGACCCTAATGCCGCTTTAAATACAAACATAGCTTATGTGTGGGTAGATAGAAAAGCACGCAAGATATTCATGTTCACTTCGGGGGGAATGAAAGAGTTAGGTTCTGCGACAATGAGAAGTTTTTTGCGCAACAACTTAGATTTGGAACTGTTGAAGGCTTTCCCCGATTTTGATTTGGTTGATGAAAAGACACCAAGTGGAGTAGGGTATAACATTGGGGTTGATTACAGACACGACAGAATATTAATCACAAAGATTGATTTCAAGCCACATGAGGGCGTTTCTTTTGCAGATGGTGTTTGCACCTATCAAGGGAAAGAAGTACCGTTAGGCGACCCCTCATGCTTTACTGACGTATCTTGGACTCTAAGTTATTCTTTCACAGCAAAGAACTTTATTAGTTTCCATTCTTACAAACCTTTAGTTTACGCACAAACACGAGGAGAATTTTACAGTTTTGGCGGTGATGGGTTGTACATGCACAACATTGAGGGTAAGTATAGAAACTTCTATGGAGAGCAATCAGATTGGATTATAGACTTTGCGCTTAACAACAAAGACATAGATACTTTCGAGTATCAAAACACTACACTGTATTGCGAGAGCTTTATACATGATGGTAAAGTGTTTGTAGGTGGAGAGGATAAGTTTACCTTCGATGATGTTGTTGTTTATAACTCTTATCAGAATACAGGTAACCTTAACTTCCAAGACCTCGGAGATGCCGACTATGACATTTTATCGGCGGATTATACAGACACCGATGTTATGAAACTCAATTACCTTCCTATCAATAAATGGAGATTTGGTGATGTGAGAAACAAGATTCAAAACGGTAACACTCGAATGTTTGCTTTTGGGGATGAGGTACAGCCTGTTGAGGTGAACGAGGAGAATATTGGAGAGGTTCGGGATGATGATTCCTTTTTAGATAACCATTTGGGGTATATACTTAAAATGAACAAAGAAGAAAATAAAAAATTACTACTTAAAAAAGTTGACACAACAGTTGACTGTGAAATACTATAATTATGTTGGGTGTACTTGATTTATTGAAAGGCGATAATACAGAAGAAGTTTCTTTCTACGAGAAAGATGGGGTGAAGTTTGTGGGAACAGAAGATAACCCTTTGCTCGATGATAATGGAGAGCCAATACCTTATGATGATTATATTGGTGAGATGAATGCTAACAAAGGTTTTGCTAATGATGCCAACAGTAGTTCTAATTCCTTGATAGGAGCAGGGGGAGACGCTTTAACTGCATTTAATTTAGGAGATGACACACCGAGCATTGGTAAAGGTGCTGCGGGAGGATTTTTGAGTGGTGTTTCACGAGGTGGTTTGTTAGGAGGTATTTTAGGCGCAGGAGTTGGGGTTTTTGGTGCGGCCAAGCAAAGAGGAATTAATGAGGAAACAGAGTTTGAGAATGAAATGGATATGTACGAGAGTTCTGTTGTAAGCCCCCGAAGTTTTGAGTTGGGCGGAACCATTCAAAAAATATTGGGGGAAGATTACACACCCATACAAGCAGAGAAAGGGGATAAGGGCAAGGAGATGTTAATGCTTCCCAACTTAGATTTGGTAGAAACATTTGCAGAGGAGTCTCATGATGATATGGATGAAGATGAGGTTACTGATGTAGTGCCTATTGGAACCGAGGTGTTTTCTTCTGATGATAGCCGAAAGGTGAATTTAGAGGATATAAAAGATGATGTGTTAGGTTATGGGTTAGACCATAGAACAGATTCAGATGGGAACACTAAAGTTGGGGCGGTAAAAATTTCAGATTTTTTACCAAGTAAGGGAACTAAATCCTATGCAGAATTGGTTAAAGGTGTAAAAAGAGATTATCCTACAAAGCACGAGAAGGAAAAAGATATTTTTGCAATGGACACAAACCTTGAAAATAAAACCTCAAGGCTACCTATTTTGCAGTATTTAATGATGCACCAAGAGGCGGAGAATTTAACAGAAGAAGGAGAAGAGCAAGAAGAGGGTATGTTACCTCAGTTTAGAATGGGCGGAATGGCAGGAGGCGGCAAGTTTGCTTTGAACGCTAATGAAAGAAATAATAGTTTGTTGGCGAAGATACAGAAAATGCAAACGGGCGGCACAGCACCTCACCTACTGCCTGGAACAGTAGACTATTTGAAACAAATGCTATCAGGTTCTCCAACACTTCCCGACACAGGGTTAGAAGAGTTTGACCTCACGCCTGATTTAGAAGGTATGGGACCTAACATGGATGATAAACCCATGCAAGATTACTTTTTCAATTTAGGTCGCAACATGGGAGGCACAGAGCAAGGAGACTCAGAGCAAGGAGACTCAGAGCAAGGAGACTCAGAGCAAGGAGATTTAGAGCAGAAAGCTTTAAGCATGATAGATGATAGAAGAGACGCAATGGAAGATGAGCGTACTTTATCCGAGTCTGAATATGACGAGTATTTTGACAGACAAGGTAGTAGAAACTTTGGTTCGGCTATTTTACAAACAGCTTCGGCTTTAGCGCAAAACACAGGAGTTGAAACCCCCGAAGTAAGCACGAGGTTTGCAAAAGAGATGTTCCCTAAAATATCTCAAACAGATGTGGAGATGATGAAAAGCCCTTTGCGTAAAAACCAACGACAGTTGTTAGATATGTTACGACAGTCTGGTGTAAGAGGGAGTCAACTACCTTCTATTTTAGGTTCTACGCAATCTAAGGTGTTGAGTCAAGAAGCACAAATAGACCAACGTACTAAGGAGTATAATAGAAGACAAGACGCAAAATATTTCCAAGCATTGCAATTAGCTGAGGATAAGAGAAATGCTTTTGAGGCCGAAGAGATTAACAGAGAAAGAGATTTATCACGACAAACCATAGGTAGAATTGGTGATGTAGGACAAAGAGCTATTGATGTTGATGGTATGTTAGACACACAAGAGTTATGGGCTGAAAGGTCTTTGAGAGGCTTTTACAATGAAGGTATGGGTAAATTAGACTCACAAGAGCTTGGGATAAGAACTTCGGCTCAGAAACTCAATATGCTAAGAAAGCGGCTTAAAGATATGGAGGACACACTCCAAAACACACTTGCGCAAGACAACGACGGCACAGCACCTGCGCAAGACAACGACGGCACATCACCTGCGCAAGACAACGGCGGCACATCACCTGCGCAAGACAACGGCGGCACAGCACCTGCGCAAGACAACGACGGCACATCACCTGCGCAAGACAACGGCGGCACATCACCTTACCTAATGCCTGAAACACTAGCTGGAACAGTAGACTATTTGAAACAAATGCTATTAGGTTATCCAACACTTCCCGACACAGGGGCTGAAAGGGATTCGAGAGGCTCTTACAATGAAGGTATGGGTGACTTAGACTCAGAAGAGCTTGATATAACAACTATTGCTCAGAAACTCATTAAGATAAGAAAGAAGTTTAAAGCTTCGGCGGAAAAACTCGAAAAAACACTTGCGCAAGACTACGATTAAAATTTCAAATCATGGCAGATAAGATATATGGCGGAAAAGAGGGGTTTTCCCCAGCACAACCTTCGTACAAAGATACGTTTGGGTTAACTAACTTTGATACTTCAGCTATATCATCTTTAGTTGATATGGAGTCACAGGCCGTGGAAAGTGATTTAAAAAATCTAAGTCAGGGTGTTAATCAACTAAGTAAATTAAAAGACTTAGCCACAGGGTTACAATTTGTAAGCGACAAGAACAACCAAGCCTTCGAGAGCATTAAGGAAAGTTTTATGGGGCCTAATAGTTTGCAGAACATAACAGTAGATGATTTAACAAACCCTGTTAGGATGATGGAGTTGGAAAACTCTTTAGAAAATGCTCTTGAACATCCGATGACAAAGCGTATTATAAAGTCTGAGATGAACGCTGAAAGGTTTTATGAAAACTTGCAACAAATCAACGACCCTCAAATGCGTCAAAAGGCTGCTAATGATTACAAAAAGTCGTTGGAAGAGGGTGCTGACCAAATGTTGAGCTTAAATGCGAACAATTACGAGTTTGTTGATGTTATAAAGGAGACAAAATATATCTTTAACGCTTCAAAGGGTGCTAAACAGACACTTAAAGAGAAAGACAAGGAAGGAAACCTTTGGAGAAGAACTTACAAAACTGTAGATAAAGACGCTGCGTATGGCAATTTTCGGTATAAATACCAAAACGACCCTAAATTTAAGAATAATCTGGATGCCTATATTGGTAGCAATGATGATTACGACAGTCCCGAAGACTTTTTCGAGTCATTGTATAGTAATGTCGGAAGAGATTTATTCAGCGAAACACAATTGTACCCCAAATATGGGAAACCTGAAGGGGCTACTTACGGTACATTCTTAGGTAACGCAGGTAGCTCCAATCAGAAGAGTGCAGCGAAAATGCGCATGGAAAAGGAAGGTTTAATGAAGCCTAATGGATTAACAGAAGAGGAACGTCAAAAGATACTAGAACTCTCAAAAGTTTGGTCTGATAACGATGCGGCTAATGAAGAGAGTTATGCAAGAATTTTTGGTGGCCAATCTGGTGCAGATGGTGTTTCTGGTACTGATGGTGTTTCTGGTACTGATGTGAAAGAGGAAAAGAAGAAGTTAGAAGAAAAAAAGGCTGCTGCTTTAAAAGATATCAGGGAAGAAAAAGACATGGACTTTTCATGGTGGCCAGGGTATAGAGGAGGTTTTGACAAGATTTTTGGTGTTGAAGGTGGAGCTAAGAAGATGGAAAGGGTTATGAAAGGGACCGCTAATGATAAGTATAAAGGCTCCATAGATGAAGATGGGAATTTAATCACTTCCAATGCAAGGTGGGTTTATGAAGACTATTTAGGAAACACACAATGGGCTTTTTCTGGTGATGTAAACAAACTAAAAGAACAAGTTAAGGACAACGATAATATAGAATTTAAAAAAGGTGGGGATGGCGTTCCCCCTCACTTTGTTATCAAGGAGGATGAGTTTAGTAAATTTGCACCCCAAAAGGAAGAAGAGATAGAGGGTGTTACAGATCAAACAGAGCCAACAAAAGGGAATTATTTAGATACATTATACAAGCAAAAGTGAATCCTTTAGATACATTATACAATTAATATGGCAAACGGTCAACCAAAGAACAACAAGAACAAGTTAGTCCAAGACTTATTAAAGAAGTCAGGAGCTAAAGCCTATGGGGAAAAGGAAG
>Ga0306906_1000589_pt1 | contig 13319 bp, 11 predicted proteins | sample AntRauTorcE11897_FD_190405 | JGI IMG/M metagenome (GOLD analysis project Ga0306906, IMG submission 190405) | Saline lake microbial communities from Rauer Islands, Antarctica - Metagenome Torckler E11 #897 (v2) (version 2) | ecosystem: Environmental > Aquatic > Non-marine Saline and Alkaline >...
TTACGCAGTTCTTCAGCTTTTCTAAACCACCCTAAACGGATCCTGGCTCCGTAAACCAATAGCTGCTTTTCGCTCATCTTTCGATACCTCATCTTCACTCCTTCCTAGTTTAGGGAAGTGTGCAGGATGTATGGTGGGTGGATAGAATGGAGTAATTACCTATTGTAAAACTTATGGTTTTATGCCATACTTAGATAGGTAAATAAAAACAAAAATGAAATACTCAAATACTAACACCACCAAAAAACGAAGCCTACTGATTCCAATCATCTTGGTTGTATTACTTCTGTCTGGTGCTTTTGCCTATTGGTACACCCAGAGGAACACCGCAGACAATCAGACGGATGATTCAGGTATAAACTACGGCCCACCGACAGAAGACGAGCAGCGGGCTGGAGACGACATAAAAGAACAGCTGCCTGATCGGAGTAATACAAATGGTGACGAAGAAGAAAATAACGATGATGGCCAGCCATCAGACACCATAGACAAGAAGAATGCTAGTGTTATAATTACCGATGCGAACCAGTACGGCTCAGAAATTGAAGTTCGGGCGTTCGCACAAGGTGTCATAGAACAAGGTGGTACGTGCTATTTCCAATTCCGCAAAGACAATTCTACCCTAGAGCGCGAAACACCCGCTCGCGCAGATGCCTCTTCCACCATATGTGGCAACCTTGCTGTTGATCAATCAGAATTTCCAAGCTCCGGCGAATGGCGAGTCATCGTTCGCTACGAATCTACCACTACTGAAGGCTCATCAAACACCCGAGCCTTCACAATAAATTAACCAAAGCTATGAATATATTAAGAAATCTATTACCAACGAACGATAGGCTGACCCTCGCAATCATATCGCTTGCCCTGACAGTGCTGGGTGTTGGGTTTTTTGCGCCGGTACATAAAGCAAGCGCTCTCAGCGGATCTGACTTCAACGCCGGTAACATTATAGACGATGCTGTCTTCTATAACGATAACGCCATGACCGTATCTCAGATTCAATCTTTTCTAAACGCTAGGATGCCAGACTGTGACACGGACGGCTCCAAACCATACGCCGGTACCACGCGAGCAGTTTACGGTACATCTCGTGGTTATCCACCACCCTATGTCTGCCTAAAAAACTATAGCCAAAACATTCCTACCATCACGAATGGCGGTAGCGATCTCTGCAAAAACAGCATATCTGGTGGCAACAAAAGCGCAGCTCGTATATTGCATGACGTTGGCAAAGCTTGTGGTATCAACCCGCAAGTGCTGATAGTCATGCTACAAAAAGAAATGAGCCTCGTCACCGACGACTGGCCCTGGACATCGCAATATGACAAAGCTATGGGCTACGCATGCCCAGACAGTGGACCAAACAACTCAGCTAACTGTGATAGCGCCTACTTTGGTTTTTTCAACCAAGTCTATAACGCAGCAAAAGCCTACCGTCGCTACGAGGCAAACCCAGCCTGGTACAACTACCGCGCTGGACGTAACAACACCATTCTCTGGCATCCCAACACTTCTTGCGGGACCTCAAACGTATTTATAGAGAACCAGGCTACAGCCAGCCTTTATATCTACACCCCCTATCGCCCCAATTCTGCAGCATTGAACAATCTGTACGGTACCGGCAACAGCTGTAGCTCATACGGAAACCGAAATTTCTGGAGAATGTTTAATGACTGGTTCGGGTCAACAAGCGGATCGCCGTTCTTTCGGCTAGAAAATGGTAGTGCAATATATATGGTAGGTGCAGACAACACTTATTATCATGTTCCAACTAATAGCGCACTAGAGGCTTACGGATATTGGAGAACTGTAAATAAAATTCAAGTTGTAGATAGTAGTTATCTAAATGGTAAGGTTTTTTCCGGTAAGCTAAGTAATGTAGCTCAGTACGAAGGTGATGAAATATATATAGTAAACTCAGGTAAAAGGCATCATATACCTAACCTATCTACCCTTAACGCTTACGGACCACCCAAAGTCTCTCAACTTCCACTAGGATTCAAATATTTGTTAATAGAGCCCGATGAAAAAGCATCGACCGTATTTAAGAAACCAGACGAAACTAAGTTGTTCGCAATCGACAAGGGCAAGAAAAGACACTTAACTAGTCTTGCGTATAAAACACAAGGTAATCCAGTATATAACACAAGACCTACAGCTACTTACAGCCACTTCTTCGTTGACTCGCTACAGGAAGGAGCGCCCTTGCTTGCCGAAGGTGAGACTGCCCACAACTCTTCTACGGGTAATGTATCAGTCTTTAACGATGGAGAGTTAAGGTATGCATCCAGCAATTCTATCGGTCAAAGCTGGGGTTTAAAAATATCTTACGTAGCCCCGGATAATTTACTAAGCCAACTTCCGTTAGGACCAACAATTGGTCGGTATGTCGAAAATTCATCCGGTTCAAGATTTCTTATTGATAATGGTGTTAAGTTATCCTACAACTCAGACCTAGGGATGGGAGGGAAAGATTATACTATTGTTCCGGAAAGATTCTTACAATCATTCTCTTCTGTGTCTTTCAATAACGGAACAGTACAGGCAAATAATGGTAGCGCAATATACAAATTAAGTAACGGCGAGCTAATTCGAATTAATTCGGCGTTTGATTTCGTTAATCTTGGCTATGAATGGAGTAAAGTTCTTAAGCTGAGTGACTCGCTAATGTTAACGTTTGAAAATGAAGCTGCTGTAGCATTCACAGACACAAGACTACTCCAGTTAACAGGCCAACCGGAAGTGTATCTTCTCGATGAGTCTAGTAGCGTTATCAAACGTGTATCATCACTTGCACAGCTTAGTAGTTATGGCAGAGGCATGAATGAGGTGATTCAGATAAATACAGCGTCCTTCAATCAATATACGCGCGGATCAGACCTAACTAATCTTGTGAGTAATGGTAGTAATTACTGGGTAATAGATTCGGGTAAAAAAATTAGAGTTATGGGTACAACCTTAGATAACAATCATTTCAACTTTGATTTTAGTAATTCCAGCGAATTATCGTCTGCCAATATTAATAGATTTACCGAGAGAAGCGGATCGTTGACTGAACTTATACGTAGCGATTCAAGTGGCAAAGTATATAGAGTTGAGAGTGGATATAAGAGATGGTTTGCAGGCAAAAAAGCCTTTGAGCAAAATGGAGGTGACTGGAGTAAAGTAATAACTCTCAGCGACTACTTCATTAATTCTATCCCCGAGGGTAATACCATAGAATAAAGAGTACGTATATTTGCGGAGGATTATCCTCTTTTGGCTAAAAACCTCTGTGCATCAAACGCCATAAAAGGTGTACGGAATTGCGTTTTTCTATTTTCGCCCTCTTCTTCAAATAAATTGGCGCATATAACAAACCAACAAATCTTCCTTTGAAAATATGTTTTATTTGATTTTTTCTGCTTGTTCTCCAGAGTGTCTTAATCGTTGCAATGTCTCCACGTACAAGCTTCGGGAAAATTTTTATTAATATAACTAGAGGGAAGTTTTTTATAAGCATTCCGCTATTATTACGAAAAGTTAGATAAAGTGAAAATCCTGGATTTTTTCCAGAACTTGCTGAACCCATATGGTATGCCCGTGATCCTGGAACAACATAATTGTCCCAACCCATTACAGTAGCCCGAGCTGCCACATCAACATCCTCTAAATACATGAACATCGTCTGATCGAAAAAATCTTGAAAAGGTTGTGCTTCTATGAATGCTCTGCTGTATATTACAGCTGCAGCATTACATCCAAATACTCGTTGAGGCGCAACGTCTGAATCCGCAAGCATTGCTCTTCTATGTGAGCCCTGAGTTGCCTGTCCGTTGTGAGAGACATAAATATGCGTAGAATCAATAGTTTCATGATCGTAATAATCTAAGGTGATCGTTTGAAATGATGCACCTTTTGGCTTGTATGCAGCCGTGTTGAGTATCGTTGTTGCCCAGTCAGGGTCGAGAGTAGCGTCAGTATTAAGAAGCGCTATGTAGGCGACGTCTTCATCCTCAAACGCTTTTCTTATGCCTATGTTATTACCCTTCGCGAAACCATAATTATCGGTCATCTCCATAACCTGGACAACGCTGAAGTTTTTCTTTACGAACTCAGCTGAACCATCTGACGACGCATTATCTACATAAATGATTTCTTTATTTTTGTGCGTTTGACCTTGGATAGACTCTATACACTCCTTAAGTAGACTCTGGTTGTTCCACCCCACGATTATATAAGCTACTTTTTGATTTTGACTTTTCATTACAAAACCTCATTCTCTAGAGCAATTAGTGCGTCCATTATTTGCTGATCGTCGGCATAAAGGTGCAACATATTAACGTGATCGTGTATGTTCGGATTGTAATAAGATGGCTCTGGTCGACTTAATGTCGCCGGAACCTTGGCATGGATCATGGCTACGCTCGTCCACACTACATTGAACTTATCCTTTACATGCGATGAGCTATATATTCCTAAAGTATCTTTGGTTGGTGCTTTCGCCTTGAGAAAACTAGCTAAGTCACTCTTTCGTGTGGCGATAATACACCCCATAAGCTCGTCTACATTTCTAGGCCACGAAGTATTACCGAAAGGTGTTGAACTGCCGAAATTTAAACCATAAAACAGCAATATCTTTTCTTTACCTTGATATGCTATACCTAAATCTATTATTGTATTATCTTTTTTTAAAATGGCTGGCGCGACAGTATGAACCCTGTCGTCGTTCAGTACCCCGGCGATATCATTTGCCCATGTATGCCCATTATCAGGAAAAACGAAGTCATTAAGTAAAACGATTCTTTCTCCACTATGCTTTATCGCTTCCTTTAGGTAGTCGACTGGTTTGTGCTCGTCAATCGTAATAAATTTACTCTTTGACCTAATCAAGCTTGGAACAATAACTTTATAATTTTTTAGTAGTCCGCGCATATTTAGTATATTTACGTACTTTTTTAAAAGATTTTTGTTGGCAAATGGCATAATGATAATAGTAGGTTGAGATGGTGGCACATAGGTTACCTTATAGAATCCAGGCATACCTTTTATGGCGCTGGCGCTGGCCTCTATCTTACGTCTTGCATAATGATCTGTCAGTGCGCGCTCTCCGGCCTGAAGCACGTAAGATTTGTTTGATATATCTGCGGCAGTAGAGTTATCCGCAATCCTCCAGTGATAAAGAATTTTTGGGATATGTTTGACAATAGCTCCTGCATCGGTGAGTCGCAATAGAAAATCATAGTCTTGAGCACCGTCTTTATCCGGGTCTAGGTAGCCTGCTTTTTTTATGAAACTTTTTTTTACTACTACGAAGTGAGTTATGTAGTTTACGTGCGTTAATAGGTGTGGCGACCAGCTAGGCTTAAAATGAGGATCTGCGTACCTTGACCCATCTTCCGTTAACTTATCTTCATCGCTATAAACTAGGCTTACAACCGGTTGTTCGGTAAAAACACGAATAACCTCCTCTAAGGCATTGTGCTCAATCGTATCGTCGTGGTCCATGAAGGCAATGTATTCACCCTTACTCTCTGTTATTCCGATATTAGTGTTGGAGGATATTCCTTTATTTTCTGTGGTGACTATCCTAATGCGACTGTCTACTTTTATGCTCTCTTCTATTCTCTCTTTTGCAGATTCTTCTGATGATGCGTCCACGATTACAAGCTCCCAATTATCATATGTCTGCGCAACAACAGATCTCACAAATGGATCAAGATATTTTTGTGGTGTATTGAAAGCGGGAACCACGATGCTTACTAACGGGTGATTTTTTATTGCTAAGTGACGGTGAAACTGTATTTTGTCTTTTTGTTCATTCACCCACTCTGCATACGGGTCACTCGACTTCCATCCGAGAGTTATTAATATTTTTTTAGACAGACTTCTCTGCATGCTGTTTCGTGGAAATAACTTATTGACCACATTTATACTTGTGTTTCGTATGGGTCGCATAGGCTATTTCTCGTTATCTTTTCTTGATAGCTTATTCGTTACTTTTTTAAAGCCCTTCGGTTTATCTAACTCGCCTTCGAGGTGACTTATATGTGCTTCGAGATTTTGTATATGATTTTCTTTTAAGCTCATGTCTTTTTTTAGTTTTTTTATTGTTTTATCTATTTCGTCGAAGGAATATTCATGAGGATTTCTTTTTGGTAAACCTACTTTACTAGGCCCTCCACGATCACCGCTTAAGGAGGCGACGCCTATGTATTGATACGCATCTCCTTTACTTTCGTGCAAAAAATCCTTAAACGCCTTGGTAGACCTCAAACCCACTTTTTTTAATTCCAGAGTTAAAAGACTTTCTGGGTACGTGACACTTGTGCAATTTATGGAATCAATACTAAATCCGGCCATCTGAAAAACCTTTTTGATAAAATCACCTGTATAAAAATGCAGGTGAGTATAGTCCAATAGACCCGTTTCTGTATAATTAAATTTTCCCTTTAGGAGTTCAAGCCGGATGGAAGTATGAGCCATATTAGGGATTGAAAATACTATTTTCCCATCTTTTTTCATGAAATTTCGAATTTTTTGTAAAGCTTTTATGGGGTCGTTTAAATGCTCGATTACATCAATTAAAAGAACTGCGTCATACCTGTCCTTTATCTTCTCAATGACATCAGTCTCTACATCAAATACCCATGCTTTATGAAGTTTTTTCTTGGCGATATCTACATCCTCTTTGCTAATGTCGACACCGTGTACCCTGCATGTCTTTTTGCTAATTAGCTCTTGCCCGAGGTTTCCACTGCTGCACCCTATATCTAAAATTTTCTGATTAGGCTCTACAAGGTCATACACGATTTTCCAGGCAGAATTTTCAGCTTCAGTTAAAGTATTCTTTGTGTATTGAGTCATATTTATTTATTCCTAAGTTCCCCAGCTATGTGGTATGTAGGTAACGCCTTCCCATTTATGCGTCTTGGTTTCGACTACGAAATCTGGGCCTTTACTCAAATAGCCTAGGACCTCCTTGTCTGTTTTGCCAAAAAGACCAGCCTTAAAATTATAAACACCGTTCCCAATATCTAGGGAATCAATCTTATAGTCTATACTGTTACCCTGTAACGAAACCTTGTCGAGTATGGTATTTGTGCCAAACACATATTCACCATTTGCTTTATATATAGCCACGCCAACATTTCTTACGTCAAGCTTCTTATTCCAAGTTACGCGAACTGTCATGGTTTCGCCATACTCGAAAAAATTTTTGTTTTTTGCATCGAGAATTTTTACATGTACGTCGCTTTTTTTGTCTTTCTTTGTATTTGCCTCTTCCATTTGCTTTCCTACAGCTGCCGAATTGAGCCCAGAATATTCACTTGAAACTTGATGGGGATCACCGCTAGCAATAATATTGCCGTCATCAACAAGTATAGCCCTCGTACAAAACCTTTTTACGGTTTCCATGTCGTGTGTAACTAAGACTATTGTTTGTTTTCGAGCCTTGTACTCATCAAATATTTTCAGTGACTTCTTTTGAAAGGCCTCGTCACCGACTGCTAATACCTCGTCAAACACGAATACATCACTCTTAGACATTATGGCAATAGAGAATGCCAATCTAACTTGCATGCCAGAAGAATAGTTTTTTAGTTTTTGGTCCATGAATTTTTCGATTTCAGCGAATTCGACAATCTCGTCATACATTTCGGTCATTTCTTTGCGATTAAAGCCAAGTAATGCTCCGTTCAAAAACACATTCTCACGTCCGGTTAATTCCGGATTAAAGCCTACGCCTAACTCTATAAAAGGAGTTAGCTTTCCGTTGACCTGCACGCGACCTTCGTCAGGAGAATAAATGCCGGCCATTAACTTCAAGAGCGTGCTCTTCCCGCTGCCGTTTCTTCCAACTATGCCGAAGAACTCACCCTTTTTTATATCAAAAGAAATGTCTTTTAAGACTTGTTGCTTTTCGTACGTTCTTCTCCCTCGGAAAATATTTATGAATAAGCCCTTTATTGAAGACTGTTTTTCGTGAGGAAGCTTAAAGGCCTTGCTAACACCAGAAACTTTTATAGCAACGTCTTGTACCTTTCCCATTAGAGGTTCTCCGCAAACATTCTAGCTTCGCGCCTGAAATACCATACGCCCACTATTAGTATAAGGAAGCTTATAGTCAGTGGAACTAATCGCATTGCGCTACTCCCATAAACTTCTGCAATGGTTTGGGTTTGAGTAGTAACAAGGACATTACGCGCATCTTGGATTGCCTGTGCCATTGGATTTAGCATAATTATCTGCTGAAAAGACGTGTTCGTTATCAAAGAAAGCGGATATATAATAGGTGTAGCGTAAAAGGCCGCCTGAAGGAGAACTTCCCATATATAATTTATATCTCTGAATCTGACGAATGCCGCCGCCAAGAACAAAGACAACCCCAAAGAAAGTACATACACTTGTGCAAGAATAAAAGGAAGTAGCAATACTCTGCTAGTAATGTCCACGTCGTTTATTATCATGAATAATAACACCACCAACATATTAAGGATCAGGTTTATTAACGCGGAAACACTACTAGAAACAACGATTATCCACCTAGGTATACGAATCTTACGAATAAGATCGCCGCGACCCACTATTGAACCTAGACTTTGGTTTGTCATGTCAGTAAAAAAAGTCCATAGCACTATTCCAAGAAGTAGGTATACGGGGAAATGTTCTATATCCCTGCCTAGGCGAAGAAATTGCGCAAACACTATATACAAAATAAGAAATAGGAGAAGCGGGCGTAACAAAGACCACGCGTAGCCAAGCATTGAGCCTTGGTAGCGTAGCTTGAAGTCAGTTCGGACTAATTCAGAAAGTAAGGCTTTATTTTGCTTAGAAAAGATTTTATTAAACATAAGTTATCCAGGTAAGTATTATATGATAGACGGAAGTATCATGAAAATTAAAGTTTACATCGTTATACCAAATTGGAATGGAGAGGACCTCATCGCAGAGTGCCTAGCTAGTTTACGCCTGCAAAGTTATCCTGCAAAGATCATCGTAGTAGAAAACGGCTCAATTGATGGGTCTATAGAAATTATCGAATCACAGTTCCCGGATGTAATATTGCTAAAACAGCCCGAAAACCTCGGCTTCGCCGGTGGCGTAAATGTCGGCATACGCTACGCGCTAGAACATGGGGCTGATGCCGTGGCGCTATTTAACAACGATGCCGTGGCAGAACCAGATTGGCTCAAAAATCTTGTAGCTTCACTGGAAGATAACGGCGATATCGGCATAGTCACTGGGAAATTTATGCGCACAGACAAAAAACACATCGATAGCACCGGTGATTATTACTCTGTGTATGGTATGCCCTTCCCCCGTGATCGTAATAAGCCAGACACTGGCCAGCGAAACAATCCAGAGCATATTTTTGGCGCCTCAGGTGGTGCCAGCCTATACCGTGCAGACATGCTGAAAGAGACCGGCTTGTTCGACGAAGCATTTTTTGCCTACTATGAGGATGTGGATATTAGCTTCCGCGCACAATTGGCTGGCTGGAAGGTGGCCTACGAGCCGACTGCGCTGGCCTACCACCACGTATCCGGAACCAGCAGCAAACTCGGCAACTTTACCCGCTATCACGCGACAAAAAACTTTTACCTGCTCTACGCAAAAAACATGCCAGGCTGGCTGTACTGGAAGTATCTACCACTATTTACTCTGCAATCACTGCGACTAGCGGCATCCAGCACCATAAAAGGTGGCTTGTGGCCGTTTATAAAAGGTAGCGCTAAAGCATTTTGGTTATCACCACACATCATAAAAGAGCGACGAAATATCCAAAAATCCCGCAAAGTCTCGTTGATCTACATAAACTCCATCCTCTACAAACACCGCCCGCCAAAAATCCCCAAAATAAATAGCTAAACACCCACTGTACAAGGTTCAACCTTGTACAGTTATCTCGCGACTGTTGGCAAGCATGTTTTCGATATCTTTGAGCTCTTTCCTTCGAGGAATATAATCTTTCACAAATTTCTCATACTGCCTTTTTGATTTGAAGCTGTCGAGCACCCAGCCTGGCTTCACCCAATCCTGCTCTTTCTTGCCCATGAATACGCTATAGCTCGAATAGTCGTAGTCTTCAAAATCATCATCAATATCCAGCGGATTAAGGTGTATGTATCTACTTATGTGCATCCAGTACTCATCAGTGTCGATTCTGCTCGCTTTATAAACACCCTGGAACAGGCTACCCGTCCGACGATGACGCTTATTAAAATAAATCGAATATCCAGTACCCACAGATCGCATCAGTTTTGTGATGGCGTCTGGCTCAATCTGATAGAGAAGCAAGTGAAAATGATTAGGCATCAGGCAATAACTCACGAGTTCGACTTGTCCAGCTAAGCCTAACCGTCGCAGGTTGAATCTTTGTGCGTCACTGAGTAAGTCTTTGTCAACGACATCTTTTTTGTCTTGCTGATCATCTGACAGAAGCGCATATTTTAAGAAGCTTAAGAAAACGGCGTAGTCTCGTTTGTCGGTAAATATTATTCGTTTATCTACGCCACGATTATAGACGTGGTACATCGTATGCTCTGCAAACTCTTTTACAACATTCTGACTTGGCATATACGCCAATATACCACGCCCCACTGTACAAGGTTCAACCTTGTACAGTGGGTAAATGAGCAGATACATAAACCCGACAATCTATAGTGTGTCGGGTTTATGTAGTGGTTTTTTTGGCTGTTTTCTTGTGATTGGCTTTGGTACCCACGACTACGACCAAGCCGGCGAGACCCCACCAGGTGTAGGCGACAGCTTCATTGGCCCAGATGTGGACCAAGAAGTTAGTAATTGCCAGCCCGACGAAGCTTGCCAGCAAGGCCACGGCAATGGTGTTACGTCGGGCAGAGCGCCACAGGCGGATGGCAATGATAGCTAATATACTTATAAACAGCAGAAACCCGGCAACACCTACCTCGTACGCAATCTGCAGGTAGTAGTTTTCGTTCAGCACGGTGCCCTGTTCTTGATTACGAATAGACGGCAGGCCAGCAGTCCCTGGACCGTGACCAACCGGATTTTCTACCGTAGCCGCGGCCGACTCGCGCCAGAAGCGCAGCCGTTTTTGGTTTGGCGTCTCGAGCACCGTCGAATCGTCGGCGTGAAAGACAATGTTCTGGAACGCATAACTATCCCGAATGGCATACAAGCCACCAGCGGATATGACAATCAGACCAACCAGCGCAGAGGAAATAACTAGCTTTGCCTCACGCGTTAGCTTCTGGCGCCGCGAGCTGTCTTTTATCCAAAAGCTGAGCAACAGGACAGATACAAAGGCTAAGCCGACCCAGGCGCTGCGAGAATACGTGGCAAGCAGGTTGATCACACTAAGCCCGAGCACCCCAACCAACAAGTAGCGCGAGCCGACCCGCCGTACAACCCGCAGATAGGTGGCCGCCAACGCAATGATTATCAGCAGGTACGAGCCGTACGAGTTTGGATCCCTCACGGTAGACATCACCCGCGGAAAATCTACCTTATCGTCAATAAAGAACGCCGGCAGCACACCGCTCTCCCGCGAGTAGCCAAAGCTCTCTAGGGTGTTGTGCGGCAACACGTTGTATTGCACGGCGCCAAAGAGCAGCACAATCGTCGCGCTTGCCAGCACAATCTGGACCGAGCGCTTGACCAGATGGCCGCGCCCATACATTTTAGCTAGCAACACCGCGTAGAGAAAAAACACAAGATAGCGCGTATTGTACGCCAACGCTAACAAAGCTGCCTCTTGGTCGGTATCACGCAGCAGTATCAGCAGCACGTGCAGCAGCCCAAAGGCCACTATCAGCCAAACAAGCTTGTCGCGTATTAATTGCTTAAACCACGGCTTCCGAATGCTCATACCAAGCGCCAGGCCGAAGCCAAACAGCAGCACAAACTCTTTGGCTACCTTCGCGAAAGATAAAATGTCAAAGCTCGTGCCTATCCAGGTAGACAGAAAGATATGCAGCGGCATATAAGCCAACAAGCCGAAGAAAATATAACGTGCCGTCTTTAAAACCCAATACTCAGGTTGTTTGATTTGCTTTTTTGCCTTCACGGTTTGTGCCTTCACTTACGCATTAGTGTATGCGAACTGCCCCTCCTCTGCAATACAACCCCGCTAAACCCGACACACTATAGATTGTCGGGTTTATCGACTCCCGTCTCCTGCCCCTTTGCTCTCTTTTCCTATACCCTAATTGCTGGTCCGTACCCAGGCTAAGAAAAACCGATGCCATCAGCATCTTCAGATATTTGACGGAGTAAAGTAATTGTGTATTGACATGTATTGTAATGTACAGTACCATATCAGTGACAGCATGGTTAGCCATAGTTGTCGTCGCAGGAGACCTTCGGCCGTAGTTTTAATGCTACAACGCGGAGGGTTTTTTGTTTTATGGGCTTTTTCGTTTAAACACAGACATTAGATCTAAGCGCCCTGTTCTTTTATGTTGCTTCACTTGTACGCAATATTCAACGCCCTCTTTTGTTATTCCGTAAAATCTATGCAGTAAGATTGACGGATTATTCTTTTCAATTATTGTTTCGGGGTTATGCCGAGAATTTCTTATTAGATCTATGGCGGCCGTGTAAAGCTTCAGTCTTGATGTTTTTATATTTCTATTTTTCTGCATAGTATGTTCCCAAAAAACGGATAAAAACACTTTGTTCTTATTGAAGTAAGCTGAACGAGCATAGGGCTGCCTTTTGGTGAAAGCTATGACCTTCCTATGTTCTTTTCTGGCAACATTTTGCACCTCTTCATAGGATGTACCAGGTAAGAGACGTGTCTTGGACTGATATTTTTTCATTTGTTTGCATTGTACCACTTGCTATCTTCTGTCCTTTGTCTTGTGACCTCCCAGGCTCAACAAAACCGATGAAGCCAATCAGTACTTCAGTGGATCAAGCCAGAACCTTTCGTCTTTATTCATCCTTAAGAAAATCAATAAAGACCGACCAGAGGGAGTTGTTCTGGTGCAGTGAAGTAGTGGTCTATGGGTTCAATAGAGTTTTGGTGGCGCCTGTGGCTTTTTTGGTTACTTTTGTAGCTAGTGACAAAAGTAACTCGCCCACTGAGGGCGAAACCCTACCTACTAATTCCTGATTCCTAATCGCTAGCTGCTATTCCCTGCAGCGCTCCCAGGCTAAGAAAAACCGATGCCATCAGCTAAAAACTATTCGAGTATAGTCGATACTTGCCCCGAGTCATCCTATAGTAAAAATACGAGGGGATGCTTGTCATTGTATCGACGCGAATGGTTTTTATTGGTGATGGCAATCGTGTTCTTTCGTTCGCCTGCGGTATTTTTTGCTTCTTTTTGTTACTGGAGACAAAAAGA
>Ga0306906_1000591_pt1 | contig 13274 bp, 12 predicted proteins | sample AntRauTorcE11897_FD_190405 | JGI IMG/M metagenome (GOLD analysis project Ga0306906, IMG submission 190405) | Saline lake microbial communities from Rauer Islands, Antarctica - Metagenome Torckler E11 #897 (v2) (version 2) | ecosystem: Environmental > Aquatic > Non-marine Saline and Alkaline >...
TTGCTCCGGCAAGCCCTAAGTCTGCATTGAGATCATCGGTGAACTTCTTGAAAGCCGCCGCATTGACGTTCTCAGCCGCCTCCTTAACAGCAGTAAGATGAAGCTCGCTAAGGCCCAGCACTTGCTCCTGCCAGCTTTTATAGACCCCTGCGAAATCGTCGGCAAACTTGTCACCCATCTTCCCGCGAATCTTGGCATCTAGTCTCCAGTCAATTTTGCTGGACGGGTCTTGTAACCGCTGGAGATCTTCCTCCGGCAGCCCTCCCACATTCCGATCGAGATCATCGACGAGAGGATTGAGCCGCTCAGTCAAGAAGATAAGACCCTCTATTTGGGTCACGATATCTTCGGTCATCCCTGCGCTTATTGCATTCTTCTTGCTGAAATGAGACAATGCCTTTATAGGGTTTTCCAGTTGCTCCATGAAAGGATTGACGATACTGTCAATAGTGCCTGCTTCCTTGACCCGGCTGAACGCACTATCGAACCAATCTCCAATGATATCTTTAGGAGCCGCCTTAGTAAGGGCTTTTATAAAGGCTGCGGCCTCTCCTTGCACTGCAGTTCTTTCCTTGCTAAGCCCTGTTGCTTCGTCAAAGTCGCCATCTTTAACTGCGTTTTCTATACGATGATTAAGCTGCCTTATCACAGTATCAAATCGAAAGAGCGTCTGTGCAACCTCTTCGGTCACGTCTTCTAGACCAGCCGCTCCCAGCCGCTTGAAGGAGTCCTGCAGCCTGGCAGGGAGGTCCGCCACCGCGTCCGACATGACGGCGTTGGTCCACTCCGTCATTCGCTTGTCCGATTCCCTAATCTGTCCCGTTATATCCTGGAAGGTCGGGCGGTCTTCGCCGGAGTCGCCGGAGAGGAGCCTGTCTAGCGCCCTCGTGAAGGCGAAGTTAGAGAAGACAATCGACTCAGAAGCTTGCTTGAATGCCGCCTCAAAAGGATCCAAATTGTCTTGAGGCAATTTACTGGTGGCGCGTAACACAGTCTTGCTGAGCTTATCCAGCTCTCTCTCTTGAGCTGCCGTTATTTCACCGGATTGCGTAAATATAGCGTCTTCAATCTTTACAAGGCTGTCTGCAGTTGCCTGCATAAGACGCGCCAATCGCGCGAATTCGAGTTCAGAGGTGCTTTCCAAGTCAACCTGAGACAGTGCCGCTCTAATGTCCAGCACTTGTTCTTGTCCACCCAGCCCTTTGAGACCCTTGACTACTTTCGCGAAACGAGCAAGACCGCCGCCAGGCTGTAGCCCGAAGAGCTCTTTTACCTTATCGATCACATACTCTAACTTTTGACCTATTGTGCCCTCAGGCCCAAACAAATACAAACCTATAGCGCCCGCACCACCGACTGCGACTGCGATCATTCCCCACCGCTTAGCCAGTGCCAGGATTTGTGCACCATACAACTGACGTGTCACCTTTATCCATGTAATCAGGTAAAGGAAGGCGTCTTTAATGCCTCTTCTAAGTATCTGGAGAGGTCCGGCCAAAGCCATTACCCATGCAGCCATGGCTGAGAAGAGCCCTGACATTGACAGACCAAGGAGCATCGAGGTGGCGGTAGAGAAGCCGACAACAATCGTTGATATACTGGCATACAAGGTAGCGAAGCTGCGAGCAATAAGCGCTCCACTTCCGGAGACCGTTAGAGCAAAGCCGGTCAGCCCTGCAAGAAACTGCCCGGTCGCCAGAAGCAGTAGCCCGGTGCCCTTCACCACGCTCATTACAAGCGTCGTCATAGCCGTAGTGATTATCGACGCAAAGCTCCAGATAGCCGTGCCTGCACCTCTTGTAGCTGTTCGGAACCTGTCACCGAACCCAACCAGCTCAGCCGGTAGCGTAAACAAAGCACTGAGGAACGTTGAGACTACTGCCTTTGTTCCTGAAATACCGCCCAGCGCCATTGCCGCTTTTGTGGCCATGACAGCGTCTTTCACCTTCTGGAAGGCCAGCACAAAGCCTAAGACACCTGCCACCAGGCCTACTAGCTTGCCAATCTCACTGGAGGTGTCGCTGACGGCAGTGCCAAAAGCACTTGCCTGAGTGTAGCCAGAGAAGAATGACGCGGCCAATATGGTCATTATGCCGAAAGCAATCTTGTACTTAAGAATTAACTGAACCAGCCCGGTAGTCATATCCACCACTGCACGCACAACAGCTCGCCGCAAGGCTGTGAAAACTGCGCTTAAGAATTGGAAGATGAACAGGCCGACTTGTCCAATTGCCCTGATAACTACCATGAGCTTACCGGTGATTTTCCTAAAGATACCGCCGATAGCGCTGACGAGGGCCGTCATCAAATCTTGTATCGCAATGCCCAAATTGGCGAATGCATTGATAACCCCGGCGGCGCCTAAATTATTTCCAAACAGCATTTGGAAGAAACTTATCTGGCCCGCGCCATAAGCAGCGCCATAGGCAAGTATGTTTGAATACATGAAGCCAATAGCATTACCAACCCGTCGCACAGCCGCCCCGAATGCAGCGGCGGAGGCAGATCCGCCTGAGAAGAGCCCCGCGATTGATGCCGCAAGGCCAGGGAACACAGCGGCACCTAAAGAAGCTAGGAAGCCAAAGGCCTTCCGCGCCGTCTGTATCAGGAAGACAAAGATATCGGAAATAAGTCTCTGAGAGCCTTGTGCACCCAGCATCGAGGCCAGTGCCAGAGGGATCGCTACAGCCAGCCCCTCGAAAATGCCGACGGCATCAAACAGAAAAGGAGCCGCAAAAGCACCCAACGCAACTACACCCAATTTATTGAAATGTCGGGAAACACCGCCGAGCAGGCCTGAAAAATTCGGGAACAGGGTTTGGAAGAGACCTCCACTCCTGCCCTGTCCGGGGCCTGCAACCTTTCCTAAAAACAGGTCCGCGAGAGGTTTGAGCCCCTTACCCGCTATTAAGCCGTAGCCGACAACACCTGCTACCAAGCCATTGATTACGGCATTCGAGAAGATAAGCTCAATGGTACCCGCGAGAGCGTTGCTTAGTGTATCGCCCAAACCACTGAAGAGGGCTTTACTCATTCCTCGCATGATTTCGGGGACGGTCGCCACGAAAGTGTTTAATACGGTGACCATGCCGTCTAGCAACTGTGTCAAGAAGGCGGAGACTACCCTGCCGAGACCTTCCCCCAGCGTCCCTACCATAACCTCGGCGCTCACTTTAAAAGCATCACCGAATAGTCCTATGAAGAAGCCCACGCTGCCTAGTTTCACCAGCGCACTTTTGGCAAATACCCCCATTGTTGCGCTGATAGCTGCAAAAAGATTCGCCATTACAACACGAGCAACATTCGCCCAATCGACACCCGCGACGGCGACCAGAACATCACCGAGCTTCAAGTCAGGCGAGAATTCGATTTCACCGTAATTATAGGTGAGGCGGCGGAATTGGCTGCTGACGTCGGCGGCGAATCCACGAACTTTCTCAGCAGCCTCACTGAGCCTGTCTGTCTCGCCTATTACACCGTCTATCAGATCAGGCCAATAAGAGTTTCCTACAACCGCTATGTACATGTCCCAGAAGATTTCTTTTACAGTCTGGCCAAAAGAAGCGACCATCCTCAATGCTTTAGAGAAACCCTCTTTAGCGCTTGCGTACAGCGCGTTTGACAGTCTTTGGAACAGTTCCAAGAAAGACTCAACAAGCTCCGAAGGGCTGGCGAGACCTCCGGCAAGACTTCTTAATTTAGCGACCACTGCGCTAAGATTGTCAGACACTCTACTCAGCGATTCTGAGAAAGTGCTCAGGACGCTGTCAGACATGGCCGCAGTCATCAGCAAGATGGATGCAGCGATGATATCAATAATCTTAGACAGGTTTTCAAAATTGCTGGCATTAAAGCCAATATCACGTAGCTGACCTTCTACAGCCGTTACGAATTGGCGTATCCATGCCAACGCGTCATAGTACAGTGTTTTTGCAGAGTCTATGATGCTTGTTACAAACAGCAGCCAAGAAGAATTGCTCACAGTATTGCTGAAGGCGGCTGCGGTCTCTTTAGAAAAGTCCTCAACAGCGTTGGCAATCGCACGTAGCTTGCTTATGCCGCTTTTAAAGAAGTTGCCGAGGGTTTCGCTGAAGTCCTCGAAGCCCTCAGAGAGACTCTCAAAGATACCCGTGCCGAGCCCGTTAAGAGCTGCCACGAGCTCTACCAGAAATTGGCCCGTAACTTTCTTAAGTTTTGCACCGGCTATGCCGATCTTCTCTGCAGCGAAATTCATCCCCAACGACAGACCCGCTAGCAAATGTGCGCCAACGCCTCTGCCGAAAGTGTTGAAGAAGTCTAATATAAAAGTACTGAGACCGATAAATACTCTGGCAAACATATCAATGAAAGCAGCCGCAAGGATACTGCTGTCAGGTATCAATGATACGAAGTCGAGAGTCCTGCCGACGCTCTGTAGGCCAGATGCGAGGATATCTACGAACCCTTCGATGACGCTCAGCAAAGCCCTGGCTGCGGCTTCACCGTCAAGTGCCATGAAGGTATCGCCTATGGCGTCTGCGATGGTCACAGCAATCAGGCCTAGGCGATATACGGCAGGCCATACATACTTAAATAGAGCGGGAACGATGATGGCATCAAAGGTCCGGGAAATTGCGCCCCTCAGCAGATTGAAGTCCCGGATAAGACTGTCCAGACGTGTCTGACGGAAGAAGACTAGACGATTGTCCATCAGGTCAAGTCCGACCAATACATTTCGTAAAGGGTTGAGCAGGCTATCCAGACTTTTTCCAAATGTAGTCAGTCGTCGAGAAATGGCCCAATTCCTGCCTTCTGTCATCTCGTCATTAAAGAGACTCCATCTCTCTAAGAACTCATAAAAGCTATTAGACCGGAAGATGTCAACAAACGCCCTTTCCACGTTCTTGGCTGTAGCGAAGGGGTTTATCGCGTCGTTTACTCTACCGAGAGCGTCAGCCATCCTGAAAAACTCGGAGGTGACCCCCGCGTTAAGGAAAGAAGCGCCCTTTATCAGCTCTACGCCGAAAGACTTTACGAAAGAGGTGAGTGTTGTACTGACATTGCCTAAGTAGCCTGAGAGCTTAGACAGGGCAACACCAGCTGTGTCAACGATTTTAAGAATGACGCTACCAGTGCCTGCAAACACCTCTTTCAAATTGACTGAGGTAAGCGCGCTAAAGAGCTTGCTGATTACCTTAAGGAGCGACTCAAGACCAGGGACGCTCTTGACCATTTCGTTGGTGAGGCCGAACTGTTTCCCCAAGAAGGCAATCTTGACGCCTATCTCGCCGTATTCATCAAGCAATCTTTTGAGCTCAGGGTCTCGCTTCATATCGATGAGAGTGTTATGGTATTCTAGCTGGAGTGCCGCAAAACCGAATACCAATTGATGCGATACTTTCTCAAATGCATCTCTGGCCTTAAGAAAGAATTGCGAAATCACTTGAGTGTAGCCCGTCATCTCTGCGAAAGTGCCCTTTAGAACAGTCGCTGCAGTAGACATTTGAGCAGAAGCTTGGTCTATTCTTATTACAGTCCGCTCAAAGACTTCTTTTGTCTCTTCAGCAGAGTTTCGCAATGTTCTGAAGATCACTGCATCGGTTATCCCGCCTGTGGCGGCAAACTCTCGTAGTGCGCCAGCTGACAGGTTCAGCTCTTTCTGAAGAGCATGGCTAAGTGGCTTCATCTGCTCCATTACGGAGTTCAGTTCTTCACCGCGAAGAGCGCCCGCCGAGAGACCTTGGCCTAGTTGGACAAAGGCAGCGCGCAGGGACTCTACAGGCGAGCCAGAGATGGCGGCCATTCTTTGCAGAGTGTCCAAAGCAGCGATAGACTCGTCTTGACTCCGATTACTACGCTCTGAGGCTTTTGCCAAGTCTACATAGAGCTTTACGTTATCTTCCAGGACAGAGCGAGTGTCTTTTGACAGATTGTATAGCCTGTTCTGCACCTTGAGAACTGCGAGCGTGCTGTTGTGAACTAGCTGGAGTTTGTTAGAGTATCCCGCCAGCTCATCCGAAGCTCGGTTCAAAGCGCCTACGCCGTACCATGCCGCAATGCCTGCACCGATCCCTACTACGGTGCGCTGTATGCTATTGAATATCTTCTGGGTTTGCATACCCTCGCGGTTTACTTTAGCAATAGATTGCTGCCCTTCCCGCCCCATTTTCTTAAAAGAACGGGTGGTCGCATTTACATCGGTATTTAGCTTGTTACTGCCTTTTGCCTTAAATACACCGTGTAAAGCCTTGGAAGAGAAGTTTGCATTCCTAAACAGGTCTGACAAACTCTCATTCAGTCTTCTTAGCTCTCTTTTCGCGTCGTTAGCTCTTGCTTCGACATCTATACGAATTCCGGACATACTCTGCACTCCCGAAAATAAACCCCCATCAAGCCGATGGCTTAACAGGGGGATAGGTTAGCTTTCTGTGACGATTACACCCTCAGGCACTATGCCATCGACAGAAAGAATGGTCTTCTCAATAAAATGTGAAGGAGCTTGCTTAGAAGTTCCCGAATTCAGTGCGCTGATATGCTCCACACTGTTCTCGATACCTTCTCTGGTGGCTTTCCAGCCAGCGCGTGCTTCACCGGTGTCGATAGGCGTGTTGCTCACCAGTTTATCGAGGACTTCCTTTTTCTTGCGGCTGAAGTCACCGATGATGTCAACATTGTTTTTAATTCTAATCATTAGATATCGATTCGCCTCCTCGTGCACTCAGCATTTTATTGAAGAGGAGAGACCCTTGGAGTTTAGGATGCTTCAGCATGCCGTCAACATGCTCGATGTCTTTCTGCTTGAACATCTTGCCTAGGGAGGAGAAGACCTCTTCTGGTTTCCCTTTAAAGCCCTGCGCTTGCAGAAGCTTAAAAGTCCGATTGTCTTCTTGCCAGCCTGGCGGCCTGGAGTCAAAGTAAGAACACCACCCCAGAAACTCTTCATAAGGCATCTCATCCAATAGCTGATAAACAGGGATTCTCAGATAAAACGCGATGTCATAGACAAAAAGCGCTTCATCTGAGAGAATCACTTCCCCTGTTGCTGTGAATCAACCCCCGAGAATTTCATGATGTCACTAGAGAGTTTCGTCAATTCATCCATCGGGAATTCTTGAAAATCGGAGTCATCAAGCTCGCCGCCGCCTTCAACGGAGGAGCGGATGACTTTACGAAGGACATCAAGGCCCATCTCCTGTTCGGCACTGGAGTCTTCTTTGTCGTCCTTTTCTGCTGAGCGAACCATTTCTTGGATTTCCATGATTTCGCTGAATTTAAGCTTATAGATGGTGATGTCCTCACCCATAAACTTAACTTTCTTTTGCATCTTCTTGCCGACAAGACCTTTAATACCTGACATACTTTTTACCTTATTTAGATTAGGCGGTTGCATTGTCATCCGCCTTTGATGATTGCATTTGAGAATTCTTCAGCTGCTTACGCATGTAATGCAGATCTGAGAGAGTTTGCATAATTTCCATAGACTTTGCAGGATTGTTATCGTAGTCTGCAATCCTCTCAAAGGTCTTGTTGATACTGAAATCAATGGCGTGTATCATATGCTTAACTGTGAGATTCATTACAAAGTCACGATCAAAATTAGCCATTTGCTATTCCTATTAGGGGTGCCCCCGCCGTAACGGGGGCCGTCTGTCATCAGATGGTGTAAGCACCAAAGAAGTCGGACTGGATAGTCATGGTAAGAGTAGCGGTGTTCGAATCGGTCAGCTGAGGGTTGACCTGCAGCGCCTCTACTTTACCAACCCAGTAGTACTGAGAGTTACCCACTGTGCCGAGCCCTGGAGCGTCTGATTCATAGCCATTAGGCTTGGCATTCAGCAGAGTGAAGCGAAATACGTGCTGCTTACCGTCGCCTACCATTGAGCCCAAGATGTTCGCCGGATCGTCGGCCCACTCAGCGGGTACAAAGTTAAGAGTGATCTCAAGAGACGGCGCATCTGACTGGCCTTGAATCTGCTGAGAGGTCTTGGAGCCATAAACAGGCACGTTAACAACGTTCGGCGGAGTGCCCATTGACGGGAATTCTCGCACGTTAGTGATCCGAACGAAAGTACCTGCGCCTTTAGTGCCACCTTGAGAAGAGATTTCGTCAGCAAACAGTGCTTGGAAATCAGCGGCAGAATCCAGAGCAGCCATCTGATTGGCGGACATCGCAGTTGCTGGAGCATCGATGGCCAGGTCAGAAAAGATGCCCGCGCCAATTGAATCAATATGAGCCATGTTAAGTTTCTCCGAAGTAGTTGAAAGCTATCGAATAGGAAGTCATGCAAAGAGCAGGATCATCTCTATCCTGTGACGTTTTTCCCAGACTACTGCTCATGAATTGAGAGTTTCCTGAAATCTTGACATTGAAATGAGTATCAAGAATATCAGCAACTTGCATAGGCCGTTTAGGCCCTTGCGCTCTAGCAGTAAATATGTCTATCAACAACAGTCCACTCACCGAGTTATAATTTAAACCTTGCCCGGAGGGGACGATTGAAATTCGTATATATTCTTGTCCAGGATTATCTGGGACTATCGTTGAAGGGTATGCTTTTATTCCTTCGGTATTCCACTCAGCTGTGGCAAAAATAGAAAATATATCTTGTTCAGCGCCTAGATATCGCGGCATATCAGTCTCCTCGGTAAATGTCAAGGAGAGTTACATAACGTCTTTGATGAACCATATAGCCAACTGACCACGGCTCACCTCCAATCTTGACTTGATCGAAGCCTGTGACAGTGGGGAGGTCAACAGTCTTAAACAACAGCTGTCGATATTTCACACCCTTGTCCTTTCCTTCTTTCAACACAACTGCCTGTATTGTTCTTTCAGGGGCAGATGTTATTGCAGGCTCGCCCGCTGCGAAATCGAAGGGCTCGACAGTGTTGCTTATGAAAACAACATCTTCTGCAAGATCTTTCAATTGCTTATAGGCTGTGGAGAGCTTCACATCGATAAGATTAGAATACAACATTAATTAGCTCTCCACCAAGTTTGTGAGCTTGAGTTGAGAAGCAGCGGTTTGATCAAGTTGTAGACGTTAGAAGGAATCAGATTAGGCGTTTCCAAGTCGCGAAGATAGATAGAAGCAACTTTAAGATCGGCGATTCCCCCTGTCTCATCAAGGAGCCCGTCATTATTGAGAAGATGGTAGGCAAGCTCCATTTGAGCTTTCTTCAATCTCACCGGATACAAGACGTCATCAAGTTTAGTGGACACCCCCAGGCGAGGGTCAAAGTAAGACCCTGTTCTGGGAAACGCCAGTGATTGATCTACTGCCACCACCACCCCAGTCCACTCTTTGTTCTCAAACACCTGAGTGGCAGTTATCAAGGCAGACTCTCGCATTGCCTCAGAAGCATCTAGCCAAGCTGCTGCATCAAGTCTTGTAGCAAAATAATCAGTGGCTTCTGTCAAGGTAACGTAGGAGTCTTCACCGAGCGTTAATGGCATAGATCACCTCATCAGCTATGGAAGACGGGGAGAATCCCAAGAGACAGCGCGGACGCAGCCTTGCGCTGCCAAGTGCCGGTGGTGTTGGCCAACGTGCCACTCGCTACAGCGGTAAACGCCTTAGGAGTAGATGCCTCAACTGCATACCGATACTCGGCATCAGAAGGGAACGCTTCTTCGCTACCTATCCAGTCATAACCGGCAGGTGCGAGAACATAGCCCCAACGACGCCAGATAGCCGTGTGACCGCCACCTTGATAAGAGCTGGCCTTGCGGTCGATCTCTGTAGGGACAGGCACATTCAGGTTGGCCATGGCGACCGCGCCGGGGAGCACAATGAAGGAGGTCTTGGTGCCGACGACATCAACACCGACACCTGTGTTCAGCTTGGTCAATTCCGCGCCAGACATGCCCTGCGAGGCGCGTGTCTGAAGAATACGGAACTTGCCTTGGAAGATAGTGTTGAAAGAGACACTGCCATCTACCACACGGTCTTGGTCAACCAGGTTAGCGGAACGCAGGGAAGCGAACACTTCTGGAGTGGTGATCAAGTAGGCATACTCAGGCTCGTAGTCCTTGAAGGCCATACCGAAGGCTCTCAGGAAAGCTTCTGCACGAGCAGCGCCTTGTGTAGCGGCGGCTGCGGCTGCCACAGGGGCGTCCGCGCCAAGGTCTACATAGAAGCCATAGCGTTGGTCAGCAGGGTCATTGTCAAAAGTCTGACCGCCTAGACCTGTCGATCCAGAGCCTGCGCCGGCACCGTTCAGGGCTTCCGACAGGGCGACACCTTTCAGAACAGACAGGATGGCGTTATGCTCATCTTGTGCCTGGGTCTCACCGAAGTCGCGACCGATCTTAGCCAGACCGTCCTGCTGAGACACAACTTCTTGCATGTTTACTGTCTGAGCACCGTGGGTGCGCACAGTCTTGATATAACGCAGGTAGTCAGTGTTATAAGAAGTTGTGGTGCCGTCAGTGTCATCTGTAAGAGATGCAATGTTGATGTTGGGGTTCAAAGGCTTGAACCACCGCATTTGACCGATGAAAGTCTCTGTGGTGGTGGTAATTTGGGGGTTACCGCCTACAATGGCTGTGCCGGAGAGCTTCTTAGCACTGGTGTATGCTTCATCGGAGTACGCAGAGAGGGCGGATTGGAGTACAAACTCGTCAGCACCGGCCAGATTAGTCGTTACATTAGGCATTCTTTAATTCCTTTATCGTAGAGTTCCCTCCAGAGCTCGTTTAAGAACTTCCTCTTGACTCATTTCGAATAGAGAACCTTTCTTAGCTGCTGGAGATGACGGTTTTAAGTTTGGCGAACCAACACCTGAGGATTCTTTGGTCTTAAACAGAAAAGAATTATCATCATCGGCGGCAAAAGTAGTGACAAACGTGTCCAAGTCTTTACCTGACTTGTGTTTCCACGTTCCATCTTCTTCTTGCACCAATTCACTGACAATTTCTTCAAACGCCATTTTACGTGATTTGTCGTTACGGAAATCCATACCTGACAGTAAGCTATTGACTTCCAGGTTTCGGGTCAGTTCAATAATCTTCTTGTCTTTGGTGGCATGCTTGGCCTTGAGCTCCTCCAGTTCACTCTGGAGTGCTTCACTTTCTTGGCCCTTCTCCCGCATACGCTCACGTTCCATCTCTGTCACTTTCTGCTCATGTTCAGCAGCTTTGGCCAGAGCTTCATCGCGCTTGCTGTAAGCCTCATCAAGCTTCGCTTTAATAGGTGCTAACGCCTCATCGACAGCTGCCTTTAGAACATCTGCAGGAATTTCTGTCTTTTGCGTCGGTGCAGGGTCATTTGACTCATCTGCATCAATAGTGGGGTCTGCCATAAAGTCCTCTGAGTACAACTCACTTGTTTATGAAGCACAGCTTCGTGTAATAGTAAATAGCCGATAATGTCCCCGGCCAGGGTCTTCTTAGAAACTTTTTGTCTATTGTTGTTCTACAAAACAACATAATAATAGGCGAAGCCTTCCAGTGTAAACACCGGAGATAACGTCAAGGGCTCCACCCTTTCCTTTAATCTAACGGGCTCTTCTAAGGCTATCTGCACTTAGCCTACGCCATACCAAGCCCTATCGGAAGCAAAGTCCTCTGAAACTGACTCTAGGATGTCCTCAGCTTTGAGTATGTCTTCTTCACTCATTACGTGACCACCTACTTTGGATCTTCCAGGGACGGGTGTCAAGCCGCTGTCAATGGCTTCCTGTAGGTACTTTTCGTAAAGCTCTTTAGGGAGGCCTCTCTTGAGCATTTCTTTCAAGGTCAGCTCTATGCTGCTTTTCTCAAGGGTCACTGCATACAGTTCTCGAAGGGCTTGACGAGCTTCCAACATCTTAGCCGCATTGGTGAAGAAGGCGTCGTGTATCGTGCTGGTTTCAACATTGGCCTTCTTTCCCCACAGGTGAAAGTTCTTAACGAGGGTAGCGTCATTACTGTGATTCAATATGTTAAATGAAGTGCGTTAGACTCCACTGTCTTTTAAATTACAAAGAGCCTGCATGTTACCATGCAGATCAGACTATATCATCATCTCTGTTTGAGATGTTCCGCGCTTCGGGTCTACTTAGACCCTACGAGTTTCATAATCCGTTCTGGATCGTATACCCTAGTCGTTGCACCTTCAAGTCTCTTCCGAGACGAGCTTGGCTCAGGATTGTCCCTGTAAGGAGTTCCCCTGAATTCACGGAATTTTAAAACGGCAATTATCTACCGTTTACGGCGAAGGCAGTACGGGCTTTGGTGCCGTCGGCAATATCATTGATTTTGCCGGTCTCCCCTGTGAGAACATCCCACCAGCCTGCTTCGGTCTTTTGAGGGACTTGCACAATGTTGGTGACCCAGTTGCCGTGCTTGTCCTTGTATTTAAGCCTCTCTTCAAAGGTCTGAGTGAAATTCTGCTCAATTACTTTCCCGTCAAAATTTACCCAAGGAACATTAGTCCAGCTCTTCGGGAGCTTATTTGCAAAGAGAACCTCAAACCCGTCTGTTATGGTCAGTCCCGCTAACTTCTTTTTCAGATACTTGGCACCGGTGCGTCGATCGCCGCTGGCACCTACGCCGAAAACAACCTTAGACAGTATTCCATCTTTTTGCCAGAAAGGCAACCTCTCCAAAAGGTCTTTGGAGAATGTTTGATCAGGCTTCATGTCAAGTAACTTTGCGACAACTTTCGGTATCTTGAAGCCTTTCTCCGCTGGCCCTAGTGCCGCAATTTCGGCAATCTTCTTGAAGTCGAAGGCTGCGGAAGATGGCTTAGAATTGGCCAAAAAGTCTTCGGCGAGTCGTCCAAAGAATCGGGTAAAGTCCTTCAATATAGGCACTTGCTCAGCGAGTTCTTCGCTCATTATCTTTGCAATGGCTTTGAAGTCATCAGGAGTGACCACTTTGTTATATGACTTAGTCATCTTTTCCACTACATCTCTGGTGGCTGTGTCAAGGAACCAGAGCTGCTCCATGATCTGATCACCGGGGTCTTGACCTTTGTTGAATATATCTCTGACATCTTGACGGAGTCTTTTCAGCTCTTTCGCAGTCTCGGGGTCAAACTTCTCAAACCGTGCCGCTCTTGCGGAAATCTCATTGAGAACGTCATTACGATCCGAAGCCTTGACCACCAAGGTGTCAGTGTCTTTTCCTAAGATTTTTGCCAGCTTACCCTCTACATTGAGAATACCTGTCCTCTCGCCAGCCCCGTAGAAAGTTCATTATAAATAGGAGTATCCAATATCGCCGCGTTTGATCCGCTTTGATATTGTCGAATGATATATGCCTATCATTCTGCCTGCTTCTCGCACAGACTTAAAATCACCATAGGGGG
>Ga0306906_1000596_pt1 | contig 13209 bp, 16 predicted proteins | sample AntRauTorcE11897_FD_190405 | JGI IMG/M metagenome (GOLD analysis project Ga0306906, IMG submission 190405) | Saline lake microbial communities from Rauer Islands, Antarctica - Metagenome Torckler E11 #897 (v2) (version 2) | ecosystem: Environmental > Aquatic > Non-marine Saline and Alkaline >...
TTCAAACATCACGTTATAAAGGGCGACCGTTTCGCCAACATTTGCCATTGCCGATTGAAAAAGCAGATTTTGGCCGGTGGTACGGTTTATTTGAAGAAACGATTGATAAACATTTCAAGGGTGAAAAGGCTGATTATGCCAAAGAGATGGCCGGTAAAATTGCCTCCTCTTTTGCTATTCGGATGGAGATGGAGGGTAAGTTTAAAAAGACTAAAAAAGCCAATTATGAGTGATAAGGATGAGTTAACATCAAACGAAAGGCACATAGGTCAAACAGTTCGCCAAGCCTGTATTCAAGCTGCCAAAGAGGGCTTTCAGGATGCCTCCATGCGAGGATTGTGCAATGAGGGAGCGATAGAAGCGGCGGTTGGCGTCGTTCAATTGCTGGATATAGAACAAATAGTCGCTGAAGCCAAGCAGACTGACCAATAGCATGAAGCAAGCAATCACCGGTTACCATAAAGATGACAAAAACGATTGGGTAGCAGAGCTTGCATGCGGGCATACCCAGCACGTGCGGCACAAGCCGCCGTGGCAGCTGCGCCCCTGGGTGACCACAAAAAAAGGAAGGGACCATTACATTGGCCATAAACTGAATTGCAAAAAGTGTGATCGTAGTGAACCCAAAGATTTTAGCATATCATGCCCAGAATAGCACGTACATTCATCAAAACAGGACTGGCTTACTTCCTGTGCTCACTATTACTTGCACTGGGCTATGAATTTGACACCTTCCGGTTTCCGGGCATGATACCGCTCTTTTGGCATTTGCTGATGGTGGGCTGGATCACCCAAATTATTTTTGGCGTGTCCATGTGGATGTTCCCCGGCCGTACACGCGAAGAAGGCCTTATTGCCCAGAAATGGGCATGGAGTACCTATATCTTATTAAATATTGGGCTGATGCTTCGGGTCATTGCAGAACCAATGATTGGCTATTCAACGCTAAGAATATGGGATGTGCTTATTATCATTTCAGCCCTTACCCAAGTGGCTGCGGCGGTAACCTATACTATTGAACTCTGGCCACGGATTCAATCCAAAAAAAAGCGGCGGCAAAATCGCAAAAAGAAGCGACAAAGCAGTAAGAATAATCCCCATTAATTGTTACTGATAACTACTAATAAATAACCAACTGATGCCTACCACAAGTCGATGGATGATTCGATGCTCGCTGCTGTATTTGCTCGTTGGCTTTACTATTGGCACCATCATGCTGATCAGTAAAGCATATCCTGCCTACTCACAGGTTTGGATGCTGCTGCCCGTTCATATAGAAATGCTCATATTCGGATTTATCATTCAATTTACCATGGGTACCGCCTACTGGATTTTACCGCGATTTTTAGAAGGTGAGCCTCGCGGAAATACAGCGTGGTCAAAAGTTATGGTTGGAGCGCTCAATGCCGGAATTTTGATTAATGCATGGTCGTATTTAAACATATTTCCCCAATGGGGAACAACGGTTGGTCGATCGCTGGAAATAATTGCTGTAATACTATTTATACACCTGCACTGGAGGCGTGCCGTTTCCTACAGGTAGCGGACCGGATGAAAGAGCGGTGTGGTCACTATATATGATGTATCGCAAAACTTGGTTAAAATACTCATTAAAGAGGGGGCTTTGCAAAACCATTGAATTTGTCATTCTGTACCTGTCGGAGAATCTCATGAAACCAATGGAAGGCTCTACAGGGAGATCCTTCACTTCATTCAGGATGACAGAGTGGGTTTTGCAAAGCCCTCAAAGAAATATTTAAAAGTTTAACGTCCTGCCAATCTAAATACACGGTGGTCTGGAAGCCGTTAAGTTCATTGATTCCGACCGTCGCAAGTCACTTGAAAAGGCCGTAAGAGCAAGATTCAATCGGCTTTAGTTATATTTGATGTAATATAAAGAAACGATGATAATCAAAATGTTTTGCACTCCTGCAAATTTGATTTTTTTAGTATTGCAGGGATGCAATTATTCAAGACGTATCTATTTTCGACCAACTATTTTTTTCATCCTTAGCAGCATTTAAATCCATTTTTTAGCCTTTCTTTACATATATTTTTCCTTCTCATTCGGTTTGGAACAGTATTTGTTTATCTATTAGTGAAGAGCAAACAACTTGAAATAATCAAATCAATAAAAAACCACACATAACTAAAACCAATACAGGCCAAACCAATGAAAAAATCAATCAAACATATCACTTTAGTACTTGTCGCATTCTTTGTGACTGCGGGAAGCGTTTTTGCTCAATTTGATCGTGAAATGCAATACTTCCGCTATCCCGATCAGCGCGGGCTGAATGTATTTGAAGCTCCCTTCTACACAGATGTAGTCTTTGACGGACTCAATGTTCGCATAGGTGGAGCTAATACCATTCAATTCCAGGGACTAAGCCAAGATAACGATGCAGGCTCACTGTTTGATCTTGAATCGAATTTTAACCTGGCAACGTCGAATTTAGACCTTGATGTAGCACTGGCCAACGGCTTAAGCATGCACCTGCGAACCTATCTCACTTCTCAAAATCACACTCAAGCATATGTGAAAGGAGGATATTTGCAAGTGGACCGGCTGGATTTCATCAGCGAAGACTTCCTCTCGGGACTGATGAACAAGGTGCGCATTAAAGTAGGACACATGGAGCTGAATTACGGTGATAATCACTTCCGACGCTCTGATAACGCTCAGGCTATTTACAATCCCTTTGTAGGCAACTACATTATGGATTCGTTTACCACCGAAGTGGCCGGTGAGGTGTATTATTTCAACAATGGTCTGCTTGCTATGATCGGATTAAGTAACGGTAAACTAAACCAAAGCGTAACCGATGCCGAGGAGAAAGGCTTCAAAACGCATGCCAGTGTTTATGGCAAGCTGGGCTTCGACAAGCAGATAAATGAGGATCTGCGCGTACGACTCACCGGTTCTGTACTGAATATTTCACAATCTGCTTCCATTTACCTGTACTCGGGCGACCGGGCCGGATCCCGCTACTACAGCGTAATGGATGATGGATTCCGCGCGGGCCGCTTTGCCCCGAGCTTTACCCCGGGATTCGGCCAGCCTCCGGCTCCCGGCGAAATGACGGCCTTTATGATCAACCCGTTCATTAAATACCAGGGACTGGAATTCTACGGGGTATTTGAAAATACCACCGGTAAATTAAAATCAGTCTCCGACCGCCGCACCTTTAACCAGTATGGCGCAGAACTGCTCTATCGTTTTGGCGCCGGTGAAGATCTCTATATCGGCGGCCGATATAACCTCGTAGATGGTGAAATGACCAGCGGCGATATTGAGATCGACCGTTTCAATATTGGCGGCGGCTGGTTCCTTACCAAAAACGTGCTGGCCAAGATGGAGTATGTAACCCAGAACTTTGACGGCGAAGGATATGCCGGTACCAAATACGAAGATGGCGAATTCAACGGTGTCATGGTTGAAGCCGTCATCAGTTTTTAAAAATCATAACGAACTCCCGGCGATTAATGGCGCAGCTGCAAACTGCGCCATTAATACCTAAAAACTTAAAAGAATATTTAAATCAAAATCACTATTATGAAACCAATAAAAAACACTATCTGGACGGTACTCACCCTCCTGCTAATTCCCTTGATGGGATCGGCGCAGTCAACCCAATATATCCTTGATGAAAGCAGTACGATGGTTATTACGGGCACTTCCACCATCCACGACTGGGAAGCCGATGTTGAGGAGTTCAACCTTTCTGTTTCCTTGAATCCGGGTCTTCCGGATCAACAAAACCCCAAGGCTTCGGTTTCTTCATTGGCATTAACCGTTCCGGTACAATCTATCGAGAGTGGGAAAGGCAGTATGAACAGGAAAATTTACGGAGCCTTGCAAGAGGAAGAACACCCAGAAATTATGTTTAATCTTACATCCGCGGAGCGGGCTGATACGGTACAGTCTGCCGAATCGTTTTCCCTTGGTCTGAAAGGTAATCTGAATGTCGCGGGAACGGTAAAAGAGATTTCCTTCCCCGTGAAAGGAACCAGGGTTGGAGAAAACGGCTACCGGTTTGAAGGAAGCTATGGGCTGAATATGAAAGATTATGATATCGATCCCCCTTCGGCTATATTTGGTACCATCAAAAGTGGTGAAGAAGTGGAAATCAAGTTCAATGTGCTTTTAAAAGCGAATAGCAATTAATTTCATCTATGTTCCGCTTCGGAGATATTCTGCAGCCGGCAACCCCAGGGTAATCCAATCGTGCATACCGCCGCGGTAGTTTCGCATTTTTGAGCTTCAGGAACAGGGCTATCAGACAATCATGCTATAAAGCATAAATGTTATGATTAAGACGTATTTTAAAAAAGAAAACCCATGAAGTATTCAACCATTAAAGAAAAAACCCTTTTTACAGCCATCATTGCCATTGCCATTTTTTTTACGGCATGCAGTAACAGCAATTCCCAAAACAAAAGTAAATCTTCACAGGCACAGGCTGCGAATACCAGTGCAACCGGCAGCAAAGAACTTAAAGATGCGCCGGACTTTACGCTCAACAATATGGACGGCGAACCTTTCACTCTTTCTGAGCATAGAGGCAAAGTAGTGGTACTCAATATCTGGGCCACCTGGTGTCCGCCGTGCCGAAAGGAGATTCCTGATTTCATTGAAATTCAAAAAAAGATGCGGGATGATGGGGTGCTTTTTGTAGGCGTTTCGGTTGACCGGGAAGGATGGGAAGTTGTTAAACCTTTTGCCAAAAAGTACGGCATCAATTACCAGCTGGTGGTGGATGACGGAACCATCAACCAAAAGTATGGTCCATTCCGCGGCATACCAACTACCTTTATTATCAACAAAAAAGGGAAAGTGGAGTATGTGGCTCCCGGCATGATAAACCGTGAGGCATTGCAACCGGTCCTGGAAAAACTGGCTAACAGATAAATCATTCTGAACCGTAACTCATCATTTATCTGAAGTTATGACAGGCTCGAAAATAAAGCTTTTTGCTTTCCTGTTTATCTTTATGCTAACAACGGCGCCGTTTGCCTTTGCGCAGTCGCAGCCTTCGTCCACCGGCATGGGCTCCACACTTGATAAAGTGGACATTAGCACTGTTGCCAAATATGATTCGCTCGCGGCCGGTAATGAAGCCCGGTTTGCCGTGATTATGGATATAAAAGAGGGCTGGCATCTGAATGCCCATAATCCTACGCTGGACTATTTGATTGGCGTAGACCTCAATGTGAATGCCAGCGATCATGCCATAGTTTCGGACATCCGGTATCCCCGGCCGCTGCAAATGCAGTTTTCCTTTGCCCGGGATGTCCTGGATGTATATGAAGGCAAAGTGATGGTGTTGGTGAAAATGCGAAGTTCCGGCAACCTCAAACAGGGTAATTATACCGTCAACGGTAATCTGCAGGTGCAGGCTTGCAGCGATAATGTATGCCTACCGCCCTCCAATGTGGAACTCAGCTTTCCGATCACGGTCGGTAAGCAGACCGTTTCCTCGGAACACGCCGAACTGTTCGAGCAGCTTGAAACTCGTAAGACGAGTACTATCTCCTCGGCCGAGGGCAATCAGATCGCCTCCATGTTTAACCAGCAAGATTTTTTCTGGGCATTTCTGAGCATCTTTCTGATTGGGCTGGCCCTGAATCTGACGCCCTGCGTCTACCCGATGATGTCAGTCACGGTCTCGCTCTTTGGCGGCAACGAAGCCAGGGAAACGACGTCTACGGCTTCCACCTTCAGCAAGGCGCTGATCTACGTGTTGGGTATTGTGTTTATGTACAGCGTGCTGGGCGTGATGGCGGCCTACACTGGTGAACTCTTCGGCAGCTGGCTGCAGAGCCCGTGGGTGCTGGCCGGTATCGGGATATTGATCTTTCTTCTTTCGTTGAGCATGTTCGGGCTCTACGAACTGCAGCCGCCGGCCTGGATGATGCAGAAGCTGGGCAAAACGCAGCAGGCCCCGGGCTATATCGGCCACTTTCTGTCGGGTCTGCTGGTTGGCGTGTTTGCCGCGCCCTGTATCGGCCCGCCCATTATTGCGCTGCTGGCTTTTGTGGGTGCGCAGGGCAGCCCCGTCTTCGGCTTCTTCGCCTTCTTTGTGATGGCGCTGGGCCTGGGACTTCCATACCTGATCTTAGGTACCTTCAGCGGACTGTTGACCAAGATGCCAAAATCGGGCGTATGGATGATCTGGGTCAAGAAAGTATTCGGTGTAATACTGGTTGGTGTGGCGCTGTTTTACCTGGCGCTGGCCTTCGCTCCGGGCTACTCCATGTATGCCGTGCTGGCTACGGTGATTATCGGCGGTATCTACCTGGGCTTCATTGAACGATCCGGTAATGAAAAAACCGGATTCCGCTGGCTGAAATATACGGCTGGTGTCAGCTTACTGGTCGCTGGGTTCATGCTATTCCAGAATCTGCAGAAAGAGGGCGTGCAATGGCAAAAGTATGACGCGTCCGTCATCGAACAAACCGACAAGCCGGTGATGCTCGATTTTTATGCCGACTGGTGCATTCCCTGTATTGAGCTGGACCGCAAAACGTTTACTGACGGAAGGGTGATTGAGAAGACAGAATCCTTTGTGCGCATGAAGGTAGATCTTACCCATTTCGATTCGGAGCGCGCGGAGAAGCTACGCAAGCAGTATGATATTGCCGGCGTGCCCACTATTATATTCCTTGATTCAGAAGGGAATGAAGTGGAGAATGTCCGCGTGGTCGGATTCCTCAACGCAGAAGACTTCCTTAAAAGGGTGGAGCAAGTTGATCAAAAAGAAGCAGCATATAATGATTAAAATACATCTGCTTATATTGTTTTTGTTGCTTGGAACTGGTATCCATCCTGCCAAAGCCCAATATATCCCCGGGAAGCTGTCCGGAGATGCTACTTTTAGCATTTTAACCGTTGGCCCGGCAGAGCCGGCGTATACTATGTTTGGGCATACGGGCCTTCGGCTGCAGGACCCACGTCATCAAATAGACCTGGTATACAACTACGGCACCTTCAATTTTGACGCACCGGGGTTCTTCTGGAAGTTTCTCTATGGAGATCTGGATTATTTCCTTTCGGTGCAAGATTTTGAACAGTTCAAACAATCAAATATAGATTTAGGGCGCTCAATCGTTAGCCAAACGCTGGATATATCCCAGGCACAAATCAATGATCTTTTCAAAACCTTAGAACAGAACAGCCTGCCTGAAAACCGCTCGTACCGGTATCGCTTTTTTAGTCAAAATTGTGTTATCCAAGTGGTTGATGTGCTTTCTGATGAGAGGATTTGGTCTCCACCCGGTCAAATACAGGCAATGGCTATATCCGGTTCGACTTATCGGCAGAAGCTGGGCGCTTATTTAAGCAACCGCCCCTGGATGCGGCTGGGCATCAACCTGATGCTCGGGGTGAGCGCGGATCAACCCTTAACCGACCGTGAGCAAAACTTTCTGCCGAATGCGCTGCACCTTTCTTTGGCAAATGCGACCAATGCTGTGGGGGAACGGATCGTGCAATCAAACGAAACGATAGCTACGGCGGCTATACAAAAGCAAGATCGCCCACTGCCTCCCTTTGTAGTGTTTTGGATCGGACTACTCATCGTAATAGTGCTGACGCTCATATCACTACTGATGCGCTGGCAAACTTGGTGGCTCGACCGTATCCTGTTTGGATCTGTAGGCTTTTTGGGGCTCATCATAGCGTTCGGTGCATTTGTGTCGCTACACGAACCGCTCCACTATAATTGGAATTTATTATGGGCCTTGCCCACGCACTTGTTGGTTGCGATTGGCGTACAAACATTCAGCCGAAACAAGTGGCTTCGCCTCTACTTTTGGGTTACACTCGTAGGTAATACAGCCACATTGGCGGCATGGACGATGATTTCACAACAACTACCTCCGCCAGCCATTCCTATACTGGGAAGCCTTATGGTCCGATCCGCATTTCGCTTATACGTGAATGTACCGCAACCTGTGTCTGTAAGACGCAAAGCGACGATAAGCAACCATTTGTCATAGCAAGAAATGAACGTTCAACCTGTAAAAGCACCATAGTTATGAATAATATAATTTTAAATATACACGATTACTTGCAGCAGATTTCATCGGCAAAGGACCAATCCATTACACGATTAATAAGCAGTCTTGAAAAAAGGAAAGGATTCGGACGCATCGAACTACTGAATGCCCCCTCGAAACCAATAGCTCTTTCCATTCAGCACGACGGTAGTATCATAGCAAGCCAAAAAATCATCCAAATAACGCAAACTATAGCAGATAATCTCAATCGGATATTCGGTCACCTTCTGGTTAAGGTCAGTGATCTATATGTAAATCATGACCTACAAAAAGTGGGCTCACTTTTCAAGAATTGTAGCGGTGTAACGCATGTACTTACCGAGCGGCGTGGATGGATTGACTTAGAGTTTAACCGGTATATAACCCGTGAATCGTCATTGATTGACTGTATAAATCAAAATAAATATTACCATGAGTAAGAATAAAAAAAGCAATAAAGAAACCGGATATAAACGAACCTTGATAGAATGGGGCGGCATTGCCGCTGTATTTGCCATTCTGTATTTCACGGGATTGCATACCGAAGTGCTGGGCACCATGCAGCGTGCCATGCTGTGGACCGGCCTGTTTGATGCCGAAGCGCAGGAAATAGCCACTACAAATGGACCCATGCTTTCTGAAAATACCTATAGCATGCCGCTTACAGCGCCGGAAGGAGATGAATTGAGGCTTGGAGAGTTTAAGGGCAAGGTGCTATTTGTAAACGTCTGGGCCTCATGGTGTCCGCCCTGCGTAGCCGAAATGCCAACGATTGAGACCCTATATAACAATGTCTCCGATAATGAGAACATAAAATTTGTGCTTATCTCTATGGATGAAAAGCAAAAGGCTGCGAACGATTTTATGGAAGACAAAGAATTCCCCATGCCATACTACTTTCCCACATCGGGGATGCCACGCGTGTTTCAGAGCTCCTATATTCCATCAACGTATGTGGTGTCCAAAGAAGGAAAGATTATCTATAAAAACGAAGGAATCGCCGATTACAGCTCAGATGCGTTTCGGGGGTGGCTGGTAAAGCAGGCAGATTAAGTTATAAAATGATCATCTTATACATAAATACACGATAAAAGAGTATTGATACATTATGAAAAGTCTATCAGAAGCAGAAGAATTTTGGAATGATCGCTATTCCAACCAAGAATTTGTTTATGGTAAGCAGCCAAACGCCTTTTTTAAAGCACAGCTTGACCAACTGGAACCGGGCATACTACTGCTACCTGCAGAAGGGGAAGGGCGAAACGGTGTGTATGCCGCCCGCAACGGCTGGCAGGCAGATGCGTTTGATATGAGTGAGAATGGACGGAAAAAGGCGCTTGCCTTGGCTGATCAATACAATGTTTCTATCAATTACCAGATCTCTGATTGCCAAAATGTACAAATTAAGTCAGAACAGTATGATGTAATAGCACTCATTTATGCCCATATAGATGAATCCATGAGGCGGAAAATTCACCGCAAGCTCATCCATGGGTTGAAGCCCGGTGGCACGCTCATTTTGGAAGCTTTTAGCAAAAAGCAACTGGAAAACGATTCCGGCGGCCCCAGAGATCAAGCCATGCTCTACAGCCTGGAAGATCTTAAAATTGATTTTAAAGCTTTAAATATGACGACAGGTATGCAGCGTGACCGACAGATTTCGGAAGGCAACCATCACCAGGGAATAGCTAACATTATTCGAATCGTTGCTCAAAAACCGATTAACTAAAATAATATGAATTATGAGCTTAACCAACCGGAAGAAGAAAATCAAAAAGGACTATTCTTTAAACTTACCGTAGCGCTGCTATTGATATTCCTTGCCGTAGCAGCTATGGTTGCGGTAGTTACGTTCGGTGTCCAATTTTGGCCCGACAGCAACGAGACAGTGACTTCATCCAGTGGAGAATCACATGCAAACACGGAATCAGCTTCGAAAGATGCATCATCTCCGCATGCACAGCAAATTACCTGGGGCAAGCCCCAGCTGGATAAGGCGCCAAGCGGCATGGTGGGTGAATATATCAACTATGGTCATGACCTTATTACCAAAACACATAAGCACATTGGTCCCAATGTACCCGATCCCTCACGGACCAACTCATAGTTATAGTCGCTATTCTTCAACCACTCATACTTCCAGTCGGAACCGCCTTCGTCGGAGGCATACACTTTTACACCCTGTTCGGCCAGCTCGCGAGGCCCCGATACATAATCGGCATGGATATGGGTATCGGCTGCAGCGGTTATCTCCAATCCCTCTGTTTCAGCCAAAGCGTGATATTGATCCACATCGCGCATCGGGTCAATCACAATTGCTTGTCCCGTGGCCTGGCAGCCAATTACATCGGCATATTGGGCTAATTTTTCATCGAATATTTGCTTGAAATACATGGTGGTTTGGGGGCCGGACTATCTCAACAGAAAAGAAGAGATATCTTATACCTCTTCTTCCACAACCGGCCGGCCCAGGGTGATCCAATTGTGCATGCCGCCGCGGTAGTACCACATTTTTTGGGCCGGATATCCTGCCTCCAGCAACATGTTAATCGCCTTTTGCGATTGCGGGCACTGCGGCCCGTTGCAAAAGAAGACCGTCTGCACGGTACGGTCAAGCGCTTCCATCTGATGCGACAGCTCATTCAGGGGAATATTTACTGCCCCCGGAATGCTTTTGCTATATTTCGTTCCCTGCACCCGTACATCAACAAGGGGCAGTTTATTTTTAATATGGTTAATGACTTCGATTTCACCAACCGTACGAACTTCATCTGCCGCACTTATGGGCTGTATTTCGCCCCATGTAACATCTACGGATACCAATCCATCTTCTCCGGGTATCTGCTCCGGCAGCATTTGAGTTTTTTCTCTGCTTGATGTGCGTTTTATTGATTGTTCCATTGGTATAGTATTTTATCGTTATTGTTTTATTCTACGTTGTTAACCTCCGTTGCTAGTACTATTACCAGTTAATTCGTTAAGTATTTTTCCCCATACGTCCACTTAAAGGGGTGTGCTTTATCTTCGTTATATGTTTTGATGTAACTCATCAGTTGCTCCACCAGCTGTTTCCTGGAATGCCAGACGCCATCCTTCAAAATATCGCGGGTAAGAATACTGAACCAGATCTCTATTTGATTGAGCCAGGAAGCGTAAGTGGGGGTAAAATGAACATGGAATTTGCGCTTATGGGCTAACCACTGCTTTATTTTCTTATTCTTGTGGACCGATAAATTGTCCATAATAATATGGATTTGCACATGGCGGTATTTTCGGTCTATATGTTTTAAAAATTTCAAAAAGTTCTCCGAATTATTGCGATCCACCTCTCGGGCCGTCACCTCTCCGGTATGTACAGCAAGGGCCGCGACCAGATTGACTGTTCCGTTGCGTTTGTAGGTGTTGGTCAGCCGGCGGGGGCTGCCTACTCGCAGGGGCAACTCCGGTTGGGTTCGATCCAGGGCTTGAATCTGGGTTTTCTCGTCAACGGACAACACCAGCGCGTTTTCGGGCGGATCCAGATAAAGCCCTACGATATCAATCATCTTCTGCTCAAAATGTGGATCCGGGCTCTTCCCGCACCAATACTCGGTTTTATGGGGCTTTAAGTCGGCTGCTCGCAAGATATCAGAGACTAAACTTTGGCTCATTCCGCACCGGGCGGCAATCGCGTGTTGGCTGTAGCGTGGGGTCCCGCTGTCGGTGCGCTGGCAAGCCAGGTGGATTACCTTGTTGCGATCGGCTTCGCTGTAGCGCGCCGGTTGGCCGGGGCGCGGGGCATCGCCCAGCCCGTCCAACCCGTGGGCGGAAAACCGCGCCCGCCATTTGGCAATGGTCGCATCACTTACCCCATTTTTTGCCCGGGAAGCGGCGTAGGTATCTCCGTCGATCCAGTCCAAAATAAGTTGCGCTCGCAAGCGAAGACGATGCTCCACTTTATGGGACCCAGCCCAGGTAATCAGTTGTCGTTTGACTTCACTCGGAATGTCAGGTAGCGTTAATTTGCTCATGGCGTTTTTCCTGTATAATACGGAAAAACAAAATAAACTACTTTATTAATTAACTGGTAGTTACACTAGTTTTCTTGATATGGGAGAAGCTACAAGTATTGCACTCGCTTCTGCAGATCAAAATAGTTTACTTATTATCGATGAAAGCAAAGGTCGAAAAGTAGCAAAAGAGATGGGAATACAAATTACTGGTACTCTGGGAATATTAGTTACGGCAAAACAAAAAGGATATATCAAAGCCGTAAAACCAATCATAGCAAAGATCCAGCAGACGAACTTTAGAATATCTGAAAATCTAATTCGTGTCGTCCTCGAAAAAGTAAATGAATCATAGAGTGTAGAGCGTGGCGCCATATAACATATATATGGCCTCCAATATCAATAGGCTATAGCAATTTCTGGCAAGAAAATTTTCCCTCACCTAACCAGGTTCGATACCCTTCCTTTGGAGTTGTGCTACAAGCAGTATTCAACAATGGTTGGCATCCGCCAGCTGGCGGATGCACCCCCAGGGATTCCTTCGGAAGACTTCATTCATCGTGCCTCCTCAATTGTGCTCAGGATGACGTCATATTGAGCGCAGTCCTGACACCTAAGGAGTGCGGGACGAAGTCGAAATATGTCCGGAGTTTCAAGACCCTTATATAGATGATACTGAACCGCTGCTTACTATACGTTTATGCCGTTGATAAATGTTTGCTCGCAGCAATTTGGCCGATAGTGATACATCCAGAACTCCGGATCCGGTGCATCAATAAGGGCAAAGTCAGCCGATTTTCCAGCTTGAAGCGAGCCCAGTTTGCCATCACGCTGGATAGCTTTAGCGGCATAAATTGTGGCTCCTTTTAATGCTTCAGCCGGCGTCAATCGTCCGGTATTACAGGCCAGCATCATAGCCAGGGGCAGGTCGTAGCTGGGGGCCGAACCCGGGTTGAAATCCGTTGCAACAGCTACTTCTACACCGCCATCAATAAGCTTGCGGCAGTTGAGTGGTTTTTCTTGTGTGTAGAGTGAAGCCAGAGGCAGTGTCACGCCTACTACCCCGGCCTCTGCCATCGCTTCAATTCCGGCATCGGAAATTTGTTCGAGATGATCTGCGCTGGCTGCTTCCAGTTCGGCTGCCAGTTCTGCTCCACCGCAGGATGTCAGCTGGTCGGCA